>Ga0114959_10001105_pt1 | contig 24380 bp, 18 predicted proteins | sample C_130625_EF_Meta_FD_87317 | JGI IMG/M metagenome (GOLD analysis project Ga0114959, IMG submission 87317) | Freshwater microbial communities from Lake Croche, Canada to study carbon cycling - C_130625_EF_MetaG | ecosystem: Environmental > Aquatic > Freshwater > Lake | place: Lake Croche, Canada... | reverse complement strand
TGGAGCGGGCGATGGGATTCGAACCCACGACCCCGACCTTGGCAAGGTCGTGCTCTACCCCTGAGCTACGCCCGCGCTCCGTGCGGTAACCGGCTTCTATCAGCCCCGGCAGAGAATGCAAGCGTCCATGCTACACCCTTGCGGAAGAGCAGCTGTTCGGCGTTGATAGCTTCGATGAGCCCCTTTCAGCGCCATATCGACGCCTGCAATACCCCACCGCCGGACGTGCTGCGGCCGTTCCACCTGGGCCAAAGCCCGGTCGGTTTCGTCGCACCCGAGATTCTGGCTGCCTTAGACGGCGTGCCCGGTTTTCGCTGCCAGGCTGGCCACTGCGGCATCGGCCCGGCCCAGACGACGCGGGCGGCAAGCACGGTCGCGTTGGCGGCCCTGGCTGACCATTTGATGGCCGCCGGCAAAATCCGCCTGCGCGGCGAAGCCTTCGATGTCAGAGAAACCTTCGCGGGACCGGTCCTCGCTACGCTGGATCGCGGGGCGCTCCCGGCCTTCGGGGTCGCCGCCTCTGGCGTTCATGTGAACGGCGTGGTGCGAAGCGCGAATGGCCGACAGGTCTGGGTGGGCATCAGGGCCGAGAATAAGGCTGTGGCGCCGGGCCAGCTGGATAATTTAGTTGCCGGGGGGACGCCAGCCGGGCTCGATGCCTGGACCACGATGATCAAGGAGGCAGGCGAGGAGGCCGCCCTGCCGCCGGCGCTCGCGGCACAGGCCCGGCCGGTTGCGCGGCTGACCTACCGGATGTGGACCCCGCAGGGGCTGCGGCGCGATACCCTCGACTGCTTCGACCTCGATTTACCAGAAGGCTTCGTGCCACGGCCGAATGACGGCGAGGTGGCGCGTTTTGAGCTTTGGCCGATTGAGCGGCTGTTCGCCGCGGTCCGTGACACCGAAGGGGTGAAATTCAACGTCAATCTCGTGCTGATCGATCTTTTCCTGCGCGAAGGTCTGATCGATCTGCAAAGCACCGCAGGCCAGGCGCTGCGCGCGGGCCTAAGCCGGGGTTGATTTACCGGGCAAAATCCGACGATTCGACTAGTAATATACGCTTTATACTCTCCATGTGCAGCCGCGCGCTTTCCCGGTCTCCCTGACGCATCTGCGCATAGGTGCGGGCCGCCAGTTCGGCGGATATCGGCTCCAGCCTGCGGCCCGTCGCCATGGCAAGCCGCTGCACCTCGCAGGCGCGCTCCAGGTAATAGAGGTCGTCCCAGGCCTCCGCGATGCTGGGTCCGAGCACCATGACGCCGTGGTGCTTCATGAAGACGATATCGGCATCACCGACCCCGGCCGCGATCCGGTCGCCCTCTGCCGCGTCCAGCGCCAAGCCGCCGTAGGTCTCATCCACCACGGTACGGCCATAGAATTTCAACGCGGTTTGGCCCGCCCAGACCAACGGCGGTCCCTCGATCATCGTCAGTGCCGTCGCGTTCGGCATATGGGTGTGGAAGCACGCCTTGGCGCGCGGAACATTTTTATGTAGCCGGGCATGGATATAGAAAGCGGTTGCTTCCGGCACGCCGTCGCCAGCGATGACATTGCCCGCGAAATCGCAAATCAGCAGACGCGACGCGGTGATCTCGCTGAAGGCGTACCCGTAGGGATTGACCAGAAAAAGGTCGTCGCGTCCGGGGACGACGAAGCTCAGATGATTACAGATTCCTTCATGCAGGCCCAGTTTCGCGGCCATCCGGAAGCACGCGGCCAGGTCAATACGCGCTTCCTGCACCGCGGCGGCATCGAGCGCGGTATTGCTGAGGATGGCGGGCGCTTTCGCGTCGCCCAGGGCATGAGCCATGTCTAGGTCTCCCGGTCGCTGGCCGATAGCCTATCGCTGGGCGGAGGCGACGGCCAGCAGGGGCCGCCTTCCACGTGGTGCGCGAGCACCGATACGCAGCGCTGGCCCAAGGAGGGTCGGCTGCGGGATTGGAAAGGAACCGGGGACGTCGTGTCGTATCCCGGTGCGGCGCTGCCAGCATGGCCCCCCCCGGAGCCGAGAGAGACGAGGCGGAGCTTTCGCGGAGTCAGGCCCTCGTTACCGGCGCTGTCCGCCTGCAGGTTCTTGCCACCCGTCGTGACTGGCATGGCCGACACGAGGGCGGTAGAGACCGTCTCGGTTTTGGCGATAGGCTTCACGAATGCCCAGCCCTGCTCCGCCGCTCGCTGGCGTGCTCGAGACCGCACTCTATGTCGATGACATGGCGCTTGCCCGACACTTCTACGAGGACGCGCTTGGCCTCGTGCCGATGTTCGCCGATGCGCGGCTGACCGCCTATCCGGTCGGCCAGCGGAGCGCGCTGCTGCTTTTCCTGCGCGGGGCGACCGCCGAGGTGGTGCACCTGCCGGGCGGCGCCATTCCCGGTCATGCCGGGGAGGGACCCCTGCATTGTGCGCTGGCCATCGCGGCCGCCGATCTGGCCGACTGGGAGGCGCGCCTGATCGCTGCAGGCATCCCCATCGAGGCACGGATGGTCTGGCCGCGGGGCAGCACCAGCGTCTATTTCCGCGACCCCGACGGACACTTGCTGGAGTTGGCGACGCCGGGCCTTTGGCCGGTCTGGTAGAGGCTTGCCCGAGGCTGGACCGGTGCTACACGCGAGGGATGAGCACAAGCAATCAGCGGATCGACGGCCGTCGGCTATGGGACAGCTTGATGGCCATGGCGGAGATTGGCGCGACGCCGAAGGGCGGCGTCCGCCGCCTGACCCTTACCGAAGTCGACAAGGCCGGCCGTGAGCGCTTCCGGACCTGGTGCGAAGCGGCGGGGCTGACCGTGCGGGTGGATGCGATCGGCAATATGTTCGCGCGCCGCGAAGGTCGCGATCCGACCCGACCGCCGGTGCTGATGGGCAGCCACCTGGACAGCCAACCTTCAGGTGGCAAGTTCGACGGCGCACTTGGCGTCATCGCGGGGCTCGAGGTCATGCGCAGCCTGAACGACCTCGGGATCGAGACCGAGGCGCCGATCGAACTGGTCAACTGGACCGACGAGGAAGGTAGCCGCTTCGGTCATTCGCTGATGGGCAGCGGCGCCTGGGCTGGCATCTATACACTCGATAAAGTCTATGGCCTCGCAGACGTCGAGGGCGTCACTGTCGAACAGGCGCTGCGCGATATTGGTTATCAGGGGCCGCATCCGGCGCGCCCCTTTGCCGCGGATGCTTATTTCGAATTGCATATCGAACAGGGCCCGATCCTGGAGCGCGAAGCCCGCCAGATTGGCATCGTTACCGGGGCCCAGGCGCAGGTCTGGTTCGATGCAGTCGTTACCGGCCAGGATGCGCATGCCGGCACCACCCCGCCTTCGGCAAGGCGCGATGCCATGGTGACGGCAGCCCGTATCATCGATCTCGTGGATCGCCTCATGCGCGCGCGGGGCGAGGATGGGCGTGGCACGGTTGGCCAACTGCATGTTCTGCCAAACAGCCGCAATGTCATCCCAGGCGAGGTGCGCTTCAGCGTCGAGTTCCGCCATCCTGACTTCGCTGAGGTGGAGCGACTGGCCCTCGAGTTTTCCCAGCAGGCGGCAGCACTCGCGGCCAGTGGCGGCAGCCGGCTGGAGCTCACGGAACTGTTCCGTATCCCCGCTCAGCCCTTTGATGCCGGCTGCGTCGATCTGGTCCGCAGCGCTGCGGCTAAGCTCGGCTATAGCGCGCGAGATATCATCTCCGGCGCCGGCCATGACGCGGTCTATGTGGCGCGCCATGTCCCGACGGCGATGATCTTCACGCCCTGCAAAGACGGTCTCAGCCATAATGAGGCTGAGAGTATCCAGCCGTTGGAGGCCGAAGCTGGCGGCCAGGTGCTGTTCGAAGCGGTGCTGGCGCGCGCCAATCGGGCCCGATAGCCGCGCGCTACACTCCGGCGGGCCGGGTGTGTTTCAGCCTGGCTGTGCCGGCCGTTGCTGCCCGCCCTTGGGCCCACCCGGACCACCGTGCCCACCTTGGCCACCCGGTCCGGAATGACGATGGCGCGGCAACTCATCCGCTGTCACGACACGGTCACCATTGGCATCGAGCGCGCGGAACCGCGCTTCGGCTGCTGGCCGCACTTCCTCCAAAGTTACCCGGCCGTCCTGGTTGGCATCGAGACCGCGGAACATCATGCCGACCCGCTGGGCGCGCTCCGGCCGCGGCGGTGCGCCTGCCGGCGGGGGCGGGGCGTCAGGACGCCGCGCCGGGCGAGCAGCGACGGCTTCCGCCATCGTCACTGCGCCATCGCCATTGGCATCCATCGCCGTGAAGCGCTGCTGCACTCCGGCCCAGACTTCGTCCCAGGTGACGCGACCATCACCGTTCGCATCGAACAGGCGCAGCATACCGCCGGGACCGCGCTCGCGGGCCTGCGGCGGCCCGCCGGGTGGGGGGGCATTCGGCGGGGCGGCCTGGTATGGCTGGGCGAGTGCCGGGGCGCTGGTGATCAGCAGGGCGCCGAACAGCGCTATGCGGGTTGGGATCATGGTGAGGGTACCTCCTGTCCGCGCCATGTTGGCGCGCTTTTGTAACCGGTCCATGTCGCCCAGCCCCCACTTGGGTGAGGAAGCGTAACGCTCAGCCTTGCGGTGTTCGGCCTTCACCGAGGTCCCACCACAGCCCGGTGAAGGCGAGGATGCCCTCTCGGGCCGGCGCGATCAGCAGGTGTTCGTCGGGACCGTGCTGCTTGCAGCCATTGTAGCTGTGGGGCACCCAGACCAGCGGCGTGCCCAGATGGTCGATGAAGACATCGCCCGGCAACCCCCCTGAGGAGTTCGGGATGATCTGCACGGCCTTACCCAGGCTGCGCTCGATGCTCGTCTGGGCCCAGCGTACCCAGGGATGCTCGGGCGGTGTGCGAGATGCGGCCATGCGCACGCCGGCGTGTTCGATAGCGATATCCTGGAAGCCTTGCTCGTCCAGATGCCGGCGCAGCGATGCTTCAAAGGTCACTGGATCAGTGTCGACAGTGTAGCGGATATGGCACGTCGCGCGCGCATCCGGCGCCACGGCGTTCACCGGAGCATCCGGTTTGCCGGAGAGCATCGCCAGAACGATGAAACTGTTCCAACCATAGATCTTCTCGGCCGGTGTCAGTCCTGGCTCACCCCAATCGGGATCGATCGTGGCCGCCCCATCGCCGCCACTGACCGGGCAGCCGGCCAGAACCGCACGCACTTCGGCTGGCACGCCGTTCTGAGGCAGCCAATCGCGTACTAAGATCTTGCCCCGAGCGTCACAGATGCTGCCGATGGCGTGGTTAAGGCGGATCGCGGGATCTGTGGTGAGACCGCCCCAATGGCCGGAATGCACGCCGCCCTGGCGCAGTCGGATGACAAGGTCGAATTGGAAGATACCGCGCGTGCCGGTCGCAATGGTGGGCACTTCCGGCTCTACCCGCGGCCCGTCGGAGGCAATCAGCACGTCGGCCGCAAGTTCTGCCGAATGCGCCGCGACAAATTCGCGAAGCCCGCGCGAGCCGCGCTCCTCGGCCATCTCGAGGACCAGCTTTATGTTGAAGCCGAGCCGCCCGCCGCGCTCGGCCAGCACCGCCTCCAGCGCGGCAAGGTTTAGCGCGTGCTGGCCTTTATTGTCGGCGCTGCCGCGGCCGTACCAGCGGCCTGCTTCTTCGGTCAGGGTCCAGGGTAATAGGCCAGGCCGCCACTGCTCATCCAGGCCGCGGACAGTATCGCCATGCCCGTATAGGAGGACTGTCGGTGCCTTTGGGTCTTCGACCCGGATGGCCGTCAGGATAGGCCCGAATCCAGGCTCAGGATTGGGGTGGATGCAGGAGGTGAAGCCCAGCCGTTCGACCCAAGGCGCGATTTCCTCGGTGAGATAACGGCGCAGCTCGGGCTCGAAGCCGGGCTCCTGGGCGGTGGAGCGCACCGCGACGAGCCGCGCGAGCAGGTCCTTGTAGTGGCCATCGTCGAAAAAAACGGCAGCACGGGCCAAAGCGGCCTCACGGCTGGGCATGTGGGTCAGTCCCCCTCAAAAACGCGTGGGGCGGGAGGATGCCGCCTCCCTGGCCTGCCCGCAAATCAGTGCTCCGCGCGCCAGCGCAGGAAATCGGAGAGCTCCAGCAGCCGGCGCGGCGCTGCAACCGGCCCGGTCAACCTGAGGCCAACCATCGGCGCCTCGGCGATGGGTCGCATCAATAAGCGCAAATCGAGGCGGCCATGGGCGAAGTCGATGGTCCCTTCGCTGCTCGCGGTACTCCCCCCGATCAGCGCCGCGGAGCTTTCGGTGATGCGAGCTTGTCCGTCGGCGATGCGCAGGACGGCGTTCAGCATCTCAAAGGCGGTGGCGCCGCTGGCTAGCGCGTCGCGCAAGCCTGCTTCAGCCTCCGCCAATGATGACCGCGCCGCGGCCGCTGCAGCGGCGCCGAGGTCGAGCCCGACCAATACGCCATCCCGCGCCCCGAGCATGGCAGTACCAGAGAGTGTCGCCAGGAGCCCCGCTGGGCTGTGACCGAGGGCTGTGAGTTGGGCTTCGCCGCCCAGCCGGCCCGCGCTGAGATCAACTGGCTGACCGAAGAGTGGGCCTGCGAGCGTCGCATCGGTCAGCTGGAGATCGGCAACCAGCCGGGGCGGGGCCGCCATGCTCTCGACCAGCAACTGCCCACGCAGGCTACCGCCCGAGAGCCGCGCCTCCATCGCATCCACCCGCAGCGTACCGGCTTCAAGTTTCATGGTCGCCCGCGCCTCGCGCAGCGCCGCTAAGCCAGGGACGTCGAGCAGCCCGGCCTCTAACACCAATTCGGCATCGAAATCGGCTAGCCGACCGAAGGCAAGCGGCGTCGTGTCATCGAGGCGGATCGGCGGCAGCGGTAGGCTTTCGGCCTGAAAGCGCCCTCGCAGTCGTGGCCTTGTACTATCCTGCATCAAGCTCAGCTGGCCGCGTCCGCGCAGCGTCCCGATCACGAGATCGAGTTGTTCGGCGGTGAGCTGCGTGGCCGAGCCCGAGAGGCTGCCGACGGCCGCGAAGGAGCCCTCGCCGAGCCAGTTGACCGCGCTGCCAATCCATGGGGCGAGCAAGCGGGGGGCGCCCGGATGGCGGGCGGTGAGCGTCCCGCTGCCGCGTTCGGCAGCGAGATCAAGCGTGCCGCTGCCCTCCAGGCGGAGATCGCCGAATTCCGCCTCGCCGCTGAGCGCGAGCGCTTCCGCCGCTCCGCCGGCGCTCAGTTTCAGCGCCAGCCGCTCCGCTAGCAGAGGGGCCAGCGCTGCCGGCAGGAAGGGCGCCAACGCCGCACCGCTTGGCCCGTTCAGCTCCAGCACAGAATCGAGCAGCCGCGGCGCATTGCCGAGTTGTGCCGCCCCATGCCCGAGCCATTCCACCTCGCCCAGTCGGAAGCCCAACCGACGCACCGCGAGGCGACCATTCTCGATTGAGAGGTCGATACCGGCCCGGGTCGCCGTCTCTCCCTTCCAGCGCGCTGCATCGGCCGCGATTCGCAGGTTGAGATCGACCCCCGCCGTTCGCAACGCGAGCGCTCGCGGCTCTAGTAACAGGCCCCTTAGAGCATCGACATCGAGCCGCTCGGTCGTGAGTTCGATGCCCAAAAAAGGGCGTAGCCCGGCTCGCCAGGCACCGCCACCCGATAAGGACGCTCCGTCGAGGCTGCCAAAGAAATCATGGACGATTGCCTGGCCCTCGCGGAGCAACAGCCGAAAACGCCCATCGGCCTGCTGCCAGCGGCCAGGCTCAAGGCCCGGCCATGCCCAGCCTAGCTCGCCAAGCGCTTCGCGTAGACCGGGGGTCGCAAACTGAACCGTCAGGTCCAGTTGCTCCCCGACACCGGTCCCTGTCAGGGCAAGACGAGTCTGGCCGGGCAGTATGGCGTCGACGTCCGAGAGGGAGAGCCGTTCGCGTTCCAGCGTCAGGCTGACCCGGAGCTTGCGCAGCGGGATGCCGCCAAGACCCGTTGCTTCTGCTGCGAGATCAAGGCCGAGGGGGATGGCTTGCGGAGAGCGTCGCGCCACCCGCAGGGCCGCGATCCAGGCGTCGAGGTCGAGCCGGCCCGCAGAGAGGGAGATATCGAGCCTCGGTCGCGGTACGAGGCGGAGGCTGACAGCACCGCGCGCCGGCTCGCCCGCCAGTTCAAGGGACAGCGCATCCGCGGCGAAAAGGTTGGCGGTTGCGGTCAACCGGCCGCTGGCACGGAATGGCAATGCCGGCGCTGTCAGCAGGGCGCCGAGATCGGGCCCCGCTGCTTCCAGCCTGCCCTCGAAGCCATCGGCTGGGGTCAGCAGGCCGGTCGCGCTGATGCTGGCGCCGGCGATCCCGACGCCGAGATCGAGCGGCGCGATACCGTCATCGCCAGCGCGCCCGAGCTGGGCGCTGAAACGCAAGGGCAGCTGATGAACTCGGGTGGTCCCCTCGGCCCGGATCGGCTCGTTCGGACCAGGAGCGATCAAGCGGGCGTTCAGCCCCTCGAACACCAGCCCGCCAAGTGTCAGGCGGCTATCCTCGAGCCGGGCATTGAGTGCGGAAAGCCAGCTCGGCGGGCGGAAGACTGGCACCGCCTGGGGCGGCCAGGGCAGCGCGATCTCACTGCCGACCAGGGTCAATTCGCGGGGCGCGAAGCGGCCGGCCAGGAGCGGGGGCAGGGCGAGTGTGAGGCGCAGGGCCCTGGCGGTAACAGTCACTCCGTCCTCGGCGGCGCCGATCGCCACCGCATTGGCCTCGAGTTGTGGTTGTGGCAGGAGGGTGAGCGAGATCGGCCCCTCGATCCGGACGCTGCGGCCAAGCTGGGCGCCGGCTATCTCGGCGATCTGCGCGCGATAATGGTCCCAGGCCAAAAGGCGCGGGCCGATCCAGGCTGCCGCCAGCAGCAGTGCCGGGAGCAGCAGGAGCAGCCAGGCGCGGGAAAGGCGTCGCTCAGCCAGAGCTCGTCCCCCAGCCACCGCCACCCGGCGTTTCCACAACGAGGACATCGCCAATACCGAGGTCGGCGCTACCGCTATTGCCCGGGATCGGCACGATGCGGCCGTCTGCTTTTTCCACCCATTGCCGACCCGGCGCGCCGTCTTGCCCACCCTGCAACCCATGCGGCGCAACATTGCGGCGCGAGGCTACGACGATCGCCTGCATGGGTCGAAGGAAACGGATCCGCCGGCGGGCCCCATTCCCGCCACGCCAGCGCCCGATGCCGCCGGAGCCACGGCGGATGGCGAATTCCTCCAGCCGCACCGGGTAGCGCAGCTCCAGCACCTCCGGATCGGTCATGCGGGTATTCGTCATGTGAGTTTGCACCGGGCCCCAGCCGTCGAAGCCCGGGCCGGCACCAACGCCGCCGCAGACCGTCTCGTAATACTGGTAGCAGTCATCGCCGAAGATGACATTGTTCATCGTCGCCTGCGCCGAGGCACAGGCGTTGAGGGCGGCCAGCAGCGCATTGCACGTCATCTGGCTGACTTCGGTATTGCCAGCAACCACTGCCGCGCCAGGACTGGGCGAAAGAAAACTGCCTGGTGGCACCACAATCTCAAGCGGCTTCAGGCAGCCATCGTTGAGGGGAATGTCCTCGCCGACCAGGGCGCGGAAGCAATAGAGCACGACCGCCCGGCATACTGCGGGGGGGGCGTTGAAATTACCCGGACGTTGGGGGCCCGTCCCGGTAAAGTCGATCACCGCCCGTCGACCGGCACGATCGACGCGCACCGCGACCCGCAGGGGTGCGCCGTCATCGATCCGAGTTTCGAATGCGCCGTCCTGCAGCCGATCAATGACCCGGCGAACGCTTTCCTCGGCATTGTCCATCACGTGGCGCATGTAGGCGCGCACGGCGTCCAGGCCGAAATCCCGCACCGCGCGCTGCAGCTCCTGTACGCCCTTTTCATTAGCGGCCACCTGGGCCTTGATGTCGGCGACGTTCACATCCGGGCTGCGCGCCGGATAGGTCGCGCTGGCCAACAGGGTGCGAAATTCCGCTTCCCGCAATCTGCCTTGCTCGACCAGGAGAAAATTGTCGATGACGACGCCTTCCTCTTCCAGCGTCTGCGAAGCGGGTGGGGTTGAGCCGGGGGTGAGGCCGCCGATGTCGGCGTGATGGCCACGGCTGCCGAGAAAGAACAGTATCTCCTCGCCCGCTGAATCGAAGACTGGCGTGATGACGGTCACATCGGGGAGATGCGTCCCGCCATTATAAGGATTGTTCAAGGCCACGACATCGCCTTGCCGCAGCGTGTCGCCGCGCAACCGGATCACCGTCCGCACGGCTTCGCCCATCGCGCCCAGATGCACCGGCACATGCGGGGCATTGGCGACCAGCCCTCCGGAGGCATCAAAGACGGCGCAGGAGAAGTCCAGGCGTTCCTTGATATTGACCGACAGGCTGGTGTTCTGGAGCACCGCACCGGTCTGCTCAGCGATCGACATAAAGAGGTTATTGAAGAGCTCCAGCAGCACTGGGTCAGGCCGCCCGGTATCGTCAGTGCGGGCTGCGGCGCGACCCACCACGCGGCGGAGCACCAGATGGTTCCGCTCCGTGACTTCTGCCTCCCAGCCAGGCTCCACCACCGTCGTTGCGGTCGTCTCACGGATCAGGGCCGGCCCTCTCAGGCGATCGCCAGCGCACAGCGCGGTGCGGTCGAAGACCGGTGCCTGATGTTCGGTGCCCTCGGCAAAGAGCCTGACTGAGTCGATGATGGTGGGTTCGCCGCCCGACGGTCGGACGGCTAGCGGAGCCTCCACGACAGCCTCACCTGCCGCTGTTACTTCGGCGATGCAGGCCTCGACCATCAGCGGCCGCTCCGGCGTGGCGAAGCCGAAGCGCTGGCGATGCAGCGCGGTGAAGGCCGCGAGCGCCGCCGGGTATGGGCTGAAAGGGACGGGGAGGAAGCTGTCGGTATCGGCGTAGCGGAGATGCAGGCGTAGGCCGGCACTGATGCGATTTGGATCGGCACCCTGTCGGCGAAGCTCCGCCTCTCCCTCCCTGGCCAGTCGATCGAGTGTTGTCGCGAGGCCAGGCATCGCCGTTTCGTCGAACGCCGCTTCCACGGCCGCTTCGCGGATCACCGTCTGGTCAGCTAGGCCCATACCATAGGCAGAGAGCACGCCAGCGAATGGGTGGATGAAGACGGTTTCCATCCCGAGCGCGTCAGCGACGAGACAGGCGTGCTGCCCCCCCGCACCACCGAAGCATTGCAACGCGTAGCGTGACGGGTCGTGACCCTTCTGGATCGAGACCTGCTTGATCGCGTTGGCCATATTGGCGACTGCGACCCGCAGGAAGCCTTCAGCGACCCGCCGCGGGTCCTCGGCAGGTTGGCCGGTGGTGGCGGCGATTTCCGCGGCGAGTGCCGCGAATTTCTCGCCGACGACGTGCGAATCCAGTGACTGGTCGCCGCCAGGGCCGAACAGTGCCGGGAAATGCTGCGGCTGGACCTTGCCCACCATCACATTGGCATCGGTGACGGTCAGCGGCCCGCCGCGACGATAGCAGGCGGGCCCCGGCACCGCGCCGGCGCTATCTGGGCCCACCCTGTAGCGAGCACCATCGAAATGCAGGATGGAGCCGCCGCCCGCAGCGACCGTATTGATCGCCATCATGGGCGCACGCATTCGAACCCCGGCGACCGAGGTTTCAAATGCGCGTTCGAACTCGCCGGCATACAGCGCGACATCAGTGGAGGTGCCGCCCATGTCGAAGCCGATAATTCGCTCGAACCCCGCCATGGCGGCGGTACGGGCCGCGCCGACGATCCCGCCGGCCGGGCCTGATAGAATGGCATCCTTGCCTTGGAAGCTGCCGGCCTCGGCGAGGCCGCCGCTAGACTGCATGAAAAAAAGTCGGACACCCGGCAGTTCGGAGGCCACCTGTTCGACATAGCGCCTGAGGATGGGCGAAAGGTAGGCATCGACGACTGTGGTGTCGCCGCGCGGCACGATCCGCGGCAGCGGGCTTGCTCGATGCGACAGGCTGACCTGGGGAAAGCCGATCTCCCGCGCGATGTCCCCGAGGCGCTGTTCATGCGCCGGATACGCCCACGCATGCATGAGCACGATTGCGACCGCGCGGATACCGTCATCGTAAGCCGCCCCTAGCGCCGCGCGTGCCGCCGGCTCGTCGAGGGGCGTGAGCTCTGTGCCGTCTACGGCGATCCGGCCGCCGATCTCTGCGACCCGCTCATGCAGCAAGTCCGGCAGGCGCACGGCGAGATCAAAGAGCCTCGGTCTCGCTTGGTTGCCGATTCGTAGCAGATCGCCGAGCCCCTGGTTGATCAGCAGCAGGACCCGTTCCCCTTTGCGTTCGAGCAACGCATTGGTGGCGACCGTCGTGCCCATCTTGACCGCATCGATGAGGCCGGGCGGGATCGCTGCCGTGGGCGCGAGACCGAGGCATTGGCGAATGCCGGCGACCGCGGCGTCGCGGTAGCGGCCGGGATTTTCCGACAGCAGCTTGGCGGTAGCAAGCCGGCCGTCAGGGTGGCGCGCCACGATATCGGTGAAGGTGCCGCCGCGATCGATCCAGAATTGCCAGCCCGTCATGATCCCCGCTCCAGGCCCGATAGGCGCTACATGCAGGCTTGCCGCCGCCTTGTCGATGCGCCCCCGGCCGGCGTGTCACCGCAACCGGTCAGGCGGCCGCACGGTCGGTTCTGGCGACCTCATCATTGGTTGTGCGGCGCAGTTCGCGCGGTTCGTCGAGGTCGTAGGCGCGGCCGCGATGCAGGGTGCAGCGATTGTCCCAGATGACCAAGTCGCCGACCCGCCAGTGATGGGTCCAGCGGAACTGCGGTAGTGTCGCGTATTCAAGTAGATCGTGCAGAAGCATGCGACCTTCGGCGAGGCCCATGCCGAGGATGCGCTGCGCGTGGATGCCGGCGAACAGGGACTTGCGGCCGCTGCCGGGATGCAGGCGGCAGAGCGGCCATACGACTGGCGGCAGCGCGGCCTGCTGCGCCGCGGTGTAGCTGCTATCGCCGAGGATGGTGATGCGCGAATGCAGCGCGAAATGCTCAGCCTCCAGGCTCTCCACCTGCCGCTTCAGCCGCTCCGGCAGCGCGTCCCAGGCGGCGCGTAGATCGCTGAATTCAGTCTCTCCGCCCCATGAGGGGAGGCGGACGGCTGACAACATGGAATAGCTGACCGCTGGCGATTGGAAGCTGCTGTCCGAGTGCCACAGCTGATTGGCAAGCCCGCTGATAATCTTCTTCGCGTCCCGCGCCAGTGGCCGGCCATCGGCATCAACGTTGGAGATGTCGATCAAGGCCGGCTCGGCCAGCCGCTGCGCCTGGCCGCCTATCTGCTTGAGGCCGGGATTGAGCGGGCCGAACTGCTCGGCGAAACGGATCTGCTCCTGTGGGCTGAGCGGTTGGTCGTGAAACACGAGGACCGCGTAGCGATCCATCGCGGCAACCAACGCAGTGATGTCGTCCGCGCACAGGGGCTGCCGCAGATCGAGGCCTGAGGCCTCGGCGACGAATACCGGGTGCAGCGGTTTCAAGGTCAGGGTCATGGCGGTTTCACTCCCCGTGCTATTTTCAAGCTATCCTGCGCGGGGTCGTGGGAATCCGCCAGCCGGGCACTGTGCTTCGCTGGCCGGCATGATAAGCGACGGCGGTTCGGGAAAGGCTACGCGTTGGGCGTTTGGGGAAAGATCATTGGCGGGGCCATGGGGTTCATGACCGGCGGCCCGTTCGGCGCCGTGATGGGCGCAGCGATGGGGCATGCCGCCGACCAGGGCGCGCTTGGCGGCCGGAGCTTCGGGCGGCCAAGTCCCCGGCAGGCAGCCGAAATTGCCGCCATGCTTGGTTCCCGGGAGCAACTCTTCGCAATTTCGGTTGTGGTCTTGGCCGCCAAGCTGGCGAAATGCGATGGGGCCGTGAAGCGAACGGAGGTAGATGCCTTCAAAGAGCTATTCCGCATCCCGCCCGAGAATCTGCGTGAGGTTGGCATTTTATTCGATCAGGCGCGGAATTCTGTCGATGAATACCGGCCTTTTGCCGATCGTTTGGGGGAGGCCTTCGCTGATAATAAGGGCATGCTGGAAGATGTCCTGGCGGCCTTCTTCCACATCGCCCGCGCCGATGGTCCCCTCACCAAAGCCGAGGTTGCTTTCCTGCAGGGCGTACAACTCGGCTTCCGACTGGATGCCGTCGCTTGGGAAAGAGCCCGGGACGGTCGCACCCAGGGTCCACCGCCGCAGCCGAGCGGTCCCGATCCCTATTCTGTCCTTGGCGTGGCGAGGGATGCGAGCGATGAGGACATTCGCGCCGCATGGCGCAAGCTGATGCGGGAGAATCACCCGGATAGCCTCGCCAGCCGCGGCGTTCCTGCGGAATTTATCCGCCGAGCGACCGAGAAGGTCGCAGAAATCAATGCGGCCTGGGATCGGGTGAAGCGTGACCGAAAGCTCTGACCCCAATCTTCGCATCCTCGATGCGCCCTCGCCCAATCAGGACGCCCGGCCGGAAGGGATGCCGATCGATGCGTTGGTTTTGCACTATACCGGCATGACATCGGGCGCCGCCGCCCTGGCGCGGCTGCGGGATCCAGCCGCCAAGGTGTCGTCGCACTACCTCGTCGAGACCGACGGGACGATCTATCGCTTGGTGCCGGAGGCCCGGCGCGCGGCCCATGCCGGGGTCTCCCATTGGCGAGGGCAGACCGCACTTAATGGCCGCAGCGTCGGCGTCGAGATCGTCAATCCTGGCCATGAATGGGGCTATCGGCCGTTTCCCGCGCTGCAGATGGCGGCGGTCTGTGAACTCTGCCTCCAAATCTTGGCGCGGCATCCGATCCCGCCGCAAAACGTGGTCGGGCACAGCGACATCGCGCCTGACCGCAAGCAGGACCCTGGCGAGTACTTCGACTGGGAGGGTTTGGCGGCGAATGGGGTCGGTCTTTGGCCGACCGAGCCCGTTGTGCCGGCGCCGCCGGCCTCTCTCGCGCTGCCCTTTCTGTCGGCGATCGGCTACCGGACCGATCTGCCGCTGCCATTGCTGTTGACCGCCTTCCAGCGGCGGTGGCGACAGACCCGGGTGGACGGTGAGGCAGACCCCGAGACGATGGCGGTGCTGGCCGCGGTTGCCGCGTTGCATGGCGACCCGGATAGCCACCCGCATTGACCCCAGGCGGTCGGTCGGGGCATGACGGGCCCGCGCCAGGCGGCTGGACGACCGCTGGGGTCGGCTCCGGCCGACACGAGAGGAAAGTCCGGGCTCCACGGGAAGACGGTGCCGGTTAACTGCCGGCGGGGGCGACCCCAGGGAAAGTGCCACAGAGAGCAGACCACCGTCGCGCTTCGGCCCGGCGGCAAGGGTGAAAGGGTGCGGTAAGAGCGCACCGCGGCCCCGGCAACGGGGCTGGCATGGCAAACCCCACCGGGAGCAAGGCCGAATAGGGGCGATCAGCGGTGTCCTTCGGGATGGCCGCAGGGGCATCCCGCCCCATCGCCCGGGTTGGCCGCGAGAGCCCACCCGTAAGGGGGGCGATAGAGGAATGGTCGTCCTATCCCCAGTTTTTGGGGGTGGACAGAACCCGGCTTACAGGCCGCCTGGCGCTTCTTATCCACAGATTTTTCCAGAAATCGGCGCGGCCGCCCGTTGGGCGACTCGCTGCCTGTCTGGCATTTCTTCGTTGAAGCATCCGGGCGGCGGCCAATCGCACTGAAATCCGCAATTTTTGTTAGAAACGCTGACTTATCCCTTGCGGTCCCATCTCAGCCCGTGTTATCCCACGGCATCCCTCAAAGGATCCGAACGCTCGGGGGGGCGAGTGGTCCGAAGCGGGATAGTCTGGCGCGCCGGTGGGGTCGGGGGGCTCCGCCGGCCGCTGACAGACAAGGGCGACCCCTTCGTGGGGCTTGGTGCAGGGGAGCTTCAGCGGCGCGATGTCCGGCTTCGCGGGCACCTTCGGCGGCACCTTCGATACGAAGAAGGGGCGTATCTCGGTTCCCGCGCCGTTTCGGGCGATCCTTGCCAAGATCGACGCTGAGGACGTGGTCCTTTTCCCGTCCCGGCATGCCCCATGCCTCGAGCTTTGGCCGGCCCCTGTCTACATGGCTGAGGTCGAACGGCGCGTCGCCGAGGTTAGTCCGCTTTCTGGCGAATATCAGCGCATCGCGCGCCGCCTTCTCGCCCGTATTCATACGCTGCATCCAGATGCTGAAGGGCGGTTGGTCCTGCCGAAGGAACTCGCGGAATCAGCCGGCCTGGATGGTGATATCCAGTTCAGCGGCATCGGCCGCTTCGTCCAGATCTGGGCTGCGTCGCGCCTGGTCGCGGAGGAGGCCCGCTTGGCCGCCGAGGATGGCGGTGGCGACATATGAGCGGCCATCTCCCCGTCCTACTCGATGAAGTGCTGGCAGCGCTCGGCCCGCGTGATGATGCTCAGTATTGCGACGGCACCTTCGGTGGCGGCGGGTATGCAGCGGCGATCCTTGGTGCGGCGCGCTGCACCCTTTATGCGATTGACCGCGATCCAGACGCGATCGCCCGCGGCGCCGCCATTGCAGCGCGGTTCCCGGGTCGGCTGCATCTGATCGAAGGTCGCTTCGGTGACATGCTTGCGTTGCTTGAGGCCAGGGGCATGGCGGCGCTTGATGGCGTGGTCCTCGACCTCGGTGTCTCCTCTTTCCAACTCGATGAGGCCGAGCGCGGCTTCTCTTTCCGTTTTGATGGGCCGCTCGACATGCGCATGGAGCGCGGTGGTCGTTCGGCTGCCGATCTGGTGAACACGCTGCCGGAGGGCGACCTCGCCGATCTGTTGTTCACGCTGGGCGAGGAGCGGCATGCGCGGCGCATCGCGCGTGCGATCCTCGCCGCCCGCCGCGAAGCGCCCATCACCACAACCTTGCGTCTCGCCGAGCTGATCCGTGGCGTGACGCCCCGCGATCCCTCCGGCCTCGATCGTGCGACCCGCAGCTTCCAGGCGCTGCGGATCGCCGTGAATGACGAACTCGGCGAGGTCGAGCGCGGTCTCGCGGCCGCGGCCGCGCTTCTTGCGCCGGGTGGTCGCCTAGTGGTCGTCGCCTTTCATTCTCTAGAGGATCGTCTTGTGAAGCGGTTCATGGCGGCTGCCACGGGGCGCGCTGGGAATGTGTCGCGGCACGACCCCTCGGCCCTGCAGGCGCCTGCTGCCCCGCCTGCCTTTCGTCTGCTGACGCCGCGCGCCATCCGCCCAACCGCGGCGGAAGCCGATCGCAATCCGCGTGCCCGCTCCGGCCGGCTGCGTGCCCTGGAACGCCTCTCCGTGCGAGACGCTGCATGATCTTCCGACCGCTCAACCTGTTCGGTTTTCTGGCGGCTGCGACCGCCGGCCTGCATCTCTATCAGACCAAGCACGAGGTTGCGCTCCTGGACCGGGAACTGCACGGCCTGGTGCGGCAGGCCGAAGAGACGCAGGGCCGCACCATGGCGCTGAACGCCGAATGGGCCTGGCTGAACGAGCCAGACCGCATGCGGGGCGTGGCGCAGCGGCATCTCGGGCTTGATCCGATGCAGCCCAGCCAGTTCGTGCGGCTACAGGAGCTGGAGCGGCGCCTGCCCGCGGCGGTCCCCTATGCTGGCCCGGCAACCCTATTCTCGGGCAAGGAGCCACGACCCAGCGCGGGACCTATCGACATCGCTCTGCTGCCACGCAATCCGGCGGCCGCGGTTCCGCCCCCTGCCGATGCGCCCGCCAAGGCGAAGCTGCCGGGCATGTTGGCTCTCAGGCCGCCAGAGCCCTCACCGCCGCCGTTGTCCCCTGTGGCCGATATGGCACCGCTCGCCGCCAGCCCGGACACCCCGTCGCTGATTCCCCGCCTGCCTGGTGTGATCAAAGGTGCCCAAGCGCAGCCCCTGCGCAACATCGAATTACCCGCTGAGCCCGCCCTGCCGCGCGGGCTGCCGCCGCGCTACGGGACCGGCCGAGGCAATGGCGCCTTCGTCCAACGCGCCGCCCCGGTCTCTCCCCCGGCCGTGGTTATGAAACCGGTCCCGCGGCATACGCCGCCGCCGATGAGCAGCCCCATGGTCGCCCGCCCGGTCCCCAGCCTGGCCGCGCCGGCCGTGCGGCCCGTTGCGCCGCCGACGCAGATCGCCGATGTAGCGATGGCTCCGCCCCGCGCCGTTCCCCCGGCCCTTGGCGGTTCGGCGCTCGGCGGCCGAGGCTCCTTGCCGCCGCCGGTGCCCTATGGCGGCACGACTGCGCCGCGATGAGTGAGCCGCCGTTCGATTTCGCCGCTGCTCCGCCGGCCGATGCCGCGCCGTCCGGCCGGACCTTGCCGCAGTCGCCACTGGCACCCTTGCCGCGCGATCGCGCCATGGTGCGGATTGCCGCCCCGGATCTCGTACGCCGAGCGCAACTCGATACCTCGCGCGCGCGGCTGGTTGTCGCTGCCAGCGGGTTTGCCCTGTTATTTGGCGCTGTTGGGCTGAAACTCACGATGGCTACGCTGCTTGATCCGGTCCTGCCGCGGCCGCGGATCAGCCAGCCGGTTCTGCGAGCCGAGGGCGGCGCCGTGCGGGCGAGCATCACCGATCGCAATGGCGAGGTTCTTGCTGTCTCCCTGCCGGTCACCGAACTCTACGCCAATCCAGAGGAGATCAATGACCCGGTGACAGCGGCCGACCGGCTGCGACGAATCTTGCCGCAACTCGACCGTGAGGCTCTGATCGATCGCTTGACCCAGCGGAACGTGCCGGGCAGCGACCGGCAGGTCCAATTCGCCTACATCGCCCGCAACCTGCCGCCGCGGCAACAACAGGCAGTCAACGATCTTGGCATTCCTGGCTTCCATTTTCGGCAAGCCGAGCGGCGTTTTTATCCGCAGGGCCGGGTGGCTGCGCATGTCCTCGGGCAGGTCGATATCGACGGCAAGGGTATCGCCGGCGTTGAGCGCAGCTTCGATCGACGGCTGAAGGACACGGCTCAGCCGCTGCGCCTGTCGATCGATGTGCGGGTGCAGGTCGCACTGCGCGATTCCGTCAATCAGGCGATGTTAGATTTTAACGGCATCGGTGCAGCCGGTGTCGTTCTGGATGCGAATACGGCGGAAGTGCTGGCGATGGTCAGCCTGCCCGATTACGACGCCTCCGATCCCGGCAGTATCACCCGCAAGCGTGCGGAGGGCGGGGCAGGTCAGGGGTTGTTGCATTTCGTCGCCAATCGTGCGGCTGCGCCCCGTAAGGCGCGGCCGGAGTTCGATGCGCACGCCAATCGCGCGACCATGGGCCTCTATGAACCCGGTTCCACCTTCAAGCTGCTGACCGCGGCGATGGCGCTTGATGCCGGCACAGCCAATCTCTGGTCGATCTTCGATGCCGCGCATCCCATCAAATATGGGCGTTTCACGATCGAGGATTATCGGGGCAAGCGGCGCGCCCTCACCCTACCCGAGGTGCTCGCCTATTCGTCGAACCTCGGCGCGGCGCGGATGGCGATGGGTGTCGGCATTCAGCGGCACCGCGAGTTCATGGCTAAGATGGGTCTGCTCGATCGGCTGAAGATTGAACTGCCGGAAGTGCAGCGGCCAATGGCACCATCGGCCCAGAATTGGCGCGACATCAACACCATGACCATCGCGTTTGGGCACGGCATCTCGGTCTCGCCGCTGCATGTCGCGACCGCGATGGCGGCCGTGGCCAATGGTGGGATCCTGCGGCAGCCGACGATCGTCGCGCACCCGGACGGTGCCCCGCGGGAGGGTACGCGGGTAGTTTCCGAACGCACTTCGGAGACGATGCGCAAGCTGATGCGCCTGGTGGTGACCAACGGCTCTGGCCGCCAGGCGGAAGTCGAGGGCTATTTCGTCGGCGGCAAGACCGGTACGGCGGAAAAGAACGGCCGCTTCGGCTATCTGAAGGACAAGCGGGTGGCGGCGTTCATCGGGGCCTTTCCAATGAACGCCCCGCGCTACGTCGTCTATGTTATGATCGATGAGCCGAAGCCCAATGCGAAAAGCCACGGTACGGCGACTGCGGGCTGGGTGGCGGCCCCTGCCGCCGGTGCGGTGATCCGGCGGATTGCCCCGGTCCTCGGGATGATCCCGGAAAACGAGCGAGCGGCGCAGATTCAGCAGTCGATCAGCATCCCCATGCATCCCGCGCGCGGCCGCGCTCAGGTGACGACGAGCCCCGCCGTGCCGCGCGCCGCAGCCGCCACAGTGCCGCCGCGGCCGGCGATGCCGGCCTTGGCGCCGGCCCGCCCGCCGGTCGCGCCACCGAGCCTGCCGGCGATCGGCCAACCCCCCGCCTTGCGCCGGACGGAGTTGCCCGCCGTTCTGCAACTCGCCGCTACCACGTTCTCATCGAGCGAAGTCGGCCTTGCGTCTCAATGACCTGGCACAGCGGGCCGGGCTGACGGCGACCGCCTCAACGGAGATCGTTGGCGTGACGGCCGATAGCCGTGCCGCAGGCCCCGGCATGATCTTCGCCGCCCTGCCTGGCGCGCGGGTGGATGGTCGTGCCTTCATCGGCCAAGCGGTTGCGGCCGGCGCGGCGGCCATTCTTGCGCCGTCCGATACCCGATGGCCGGATGGGGTACCGCCCCGACCAATGCTTGAGGCAGCCGATCCGCGTCGCGCACTTGCCTTGATGGCGGCCGCGCTGGCCGGGGCGCAGCCGGCGACGGTGGTCGCCGTGACCGGCACGAACGGTAAGACCTCGACAGTGGATTTCTTGCGCCAGCTCTGGACGTTGGACGGCACCGCTGCGGCCTCCTTGGGGACGCTCGGCCTGGTCGCCAATGGCTTCCCGCCGGGACCTTCGCTGACAACTCCTGATCCGGTGGCGTTGCATGGGCAGTTCGCCGCGCTGGCGCGCGCCGGTATCGGCCGGGTAGCCATGGAGGCATCCTCCCACGGCATCGACCAGCGCCGCTTGGATGGCGTGACCCTTGCGGCCGCCGGCTTCAGCAACCTGACGCGCGATCACCTCGACTACCACGGTACCATGGCAGCCTATCGTGCTGCCAAGCTGCGGCTTTTTGATTCCCTGCTGCCCGAAGGCCATGCGGCGGTCGCCAATGCGGATATGGAGCCAGAGACCTTGGCCGGGCTGCGGGCGATCGCCGCAGACCGCCGGCTCCGGTTGCTGACGGTGGGCGAGGCAGGTGAGATGCTGCGTCTGGCCGACCATCGGCCACTGCCGGACGGTCAGGAAATCGAGGTCATGGCCGGCGGAGCACGGCATTGCCTGCACCTCGCCCTACCGGGACGCTTCCAGGCCGATAATGTGCTGCTTGCGCTCGGTCTTGCCATAGCCTGCGGCATCGAGACGCCGCGGGCCTTGGCGCTTGCGCCGCACCTCACCGGCGTGCGTGGGCGCATGGAATTGGCGCTTCGGCTCCGAAACGGCGCCGCCGCCTACGTCGATTATGCCCATACTCCGGATGCGCTGGAGCGGCTTTTACAGGCGCTCCGTCCGCACGTCGCGCGCGGCGGACGGCTGCATGTATTGTTCGGTGCCGGCGGCGATCGCGATCCGGGCAAACGGCCTTTGATGGGCGCCGCCGCCGCTCGCTTCGCCGATGTCTCCTGGATCACTGACGACAATCCTCGGTCTGAAGACCCGGCGGTGATTCGTCGGGCGGTGCTCGCTGGCTGCCCCGGCGCCATAGACTCGGGTGATCGGCGCCAGGCGATCGCCCGGGCTCTTGCCGCCCTGGGTCCCGGCGATGTTCTGGTCGTGGCCGGAAAAGGCCATGAATCGGGGCAAACGGCGGCCGGGGTGCTCACCCCGTTTGACGATGTCGCCGTAGTGCGGGAAACCGCACCATGACAACGCAAGAATCCAGATTCGGGTATGGAGGCCTGCCATGAGCCTCTGGACTGCCCCGGACCTGCGCTCCGCGACCGCCGGCCAGCTCGATTCGTCCCTCGCGGTTGCCGGGGTCTCGATCGACACGCGTAGCTTGGCGCCGGGCGATCTTTTCGTGGCCCTGCGGGATCAGCGCGATGGCCATGATTTTGTGGCTGAGGCTCTGCGGCGTGGGGCTGCCGTGGCCATGGTTGATCACGTGCCGGCAGGCGTCCCTGGGGACGCCCCGCTGCTGCGCGTCCCCGATACGTTGGCCGGCCTTGCTGCGCTGGGAACAGCGGCCCGGACCCGGAGCCGGGCGCGCTTCGCAGCGGTGACCGGAAGCGTCGGCAAGACCGGTACCAAAGATATGCTGCGTCTGTTGTTGGGTGCCCTTGGCCCGACGCATGCCGCTGTCGCTTCCTACAATAATCACTGGGGCGTGCCACTGACTCTTGCCCGGTTGCCGCGTGACGCTGCCTTTGCGGTGATCGAGATCGGCATGAACAACCCGGGCGAGATCGCCCCGCTCGCCCGCATCGCCGCCCCGCATGCGGTGGCGGTGACCACGGTGGCGGAGGCGCATATCGGTCATATGGGCAGCCTCGCGGCGGTGGCCGAGGAAAAGGGCAGTATTGCCCTGGGCTTGGTGCCAGGCGGCGTTGCCGTGTTGCCACGCGATAGCGCCTTCTACGCGCGCCTGGTCGAAATCGCCCATGCTGCCGGCGCGGCGCGGGTCATCGGCTTCGGTCGAGACCCGGCTGCCGAGGTGCGCCTGCTCGAGGCGGCGATCCGGCCAGAGGGAAGCACCAGTTGCACCATCGCGGTCGGCCAGACGTCGCACCAGGTGGTGATGCCCGCCATGGGCCTCCACCATGCGGAGAATGCCTGCTGCGCCTTGGCGGTGGTCGCAGCCCTCGGGCTGGATGTTGCGCGAGCGGTGCCGGCGTTGGCGCAATATGCGCCAGGGGCCGGTCGGGGGGCGCCGCGCAAGGTTGCGGTCCCCGGCGGTGCCGCCCTGCTGATCGATGAAAGCTATAACGCCGCGCCGCCAGCGATGCGGGCGGCGCTGCAGACTCTGGCGGAACGGCCGGGCCTGCGGCGGATCGCGGTGCTCGGCGATATGCGGGAACTCGGCACGTTTTCGGCCGAATTGCACGCCAATCTGGCCCCGGTGGCGGCGCTGGCCGATCTGGTCTTCTGCTGCGGGCCGGAGATGACGGCGCTATACGATCGGTTGCCAGCCGATCGGCGTGGCGCCCATGCCCCGGATAGCGCGGCGTTGGGGCCGCTGGTGAAAGCGGCCTTGCGGCCGGGAGATGTGGTGCTGGTAAAGGGCGCGCTCGGCAGCCGGATGGCGCTGGTGGTGCAGGCGCTGACGGAGACGGGATCGTGATTTTCAATCTCTTCGCGCCCCTGGCCGATGAGTTCGCGCTGTTCAACCTGATCAGGTACACGACCTTCCGTGCCGGCGCCGCCTGCCTGACGTCGTTGGTCTTCGCCCTGGTGCTGGGGCCGGCGGTTATCCGCTGGCTGCGGGGGTTTCAGCGGGGCGGACAGCCGATCCGTGAGGATGGTCCGCAGAGCCACCTGCTGACCAAAAAGGGTACGCCCACCATGGGTGGCGTGCTGATCCTGATGGCGCTGGTCTTCGGTACGCTGCTTTGGGCGGACCTGCGGAGCGGTCTGGTCTGGGCGGTGCTGATGGTTACGCTGGCCTATGGCGCGCTTGGTTTCGCCGATGACTGGCTGAAGGTGACCAAGCGCAATACCAAGGGCGTATCCGGGCGGGCGAAGCTGGTGGTGCAGGCCGGCGTCGGCCTGCTCGCGGCGATTTGGATCCTGCTGCTGCATCCGCCGGCGATCGCCAGCGGCCTTGCGTTGCCGATCTTCAAGGATGTGCTGGTTCCCTTCGGTCTGTTGTTCCCGCTGGTCGGCATGCTGGTGATGATGGGCGCCTCCAACGCGGTGAACCTGACTGACGGGCTGGACGGCCTGGCGATTGTCCCGGCGATGATCGCGGCTGCGGTCTTCGCGCTGATCGCTTACCTCGTCGGCAATCGGGTGATGGCCGATTACCTGCAACTGCTGCCGGTACCGGGCGCCAATGAGTTGGCGGTCTTCCTTGCGGCACTGATCGGTGCAGGGCTCGGTTTCCTATGGTTCAACGCGCCACCGGCCGCCGTCTTCATGGGTGATACCGGCTCGCTCTCGCTCGGCGGCGCGCTCGGTGCGGTGGCGGTCGCAACGAAACATGAAATCGTGCTGGCGATCGTCGGCGGCCTGTTCGTAGTGGAAACCGTCTCGGTCATCATCCAGGTCTTCTGGTTCAAGCGCACCGGCCGGCGGGTCTTTCTGATGGCTCCGCTGCACCACCATTTTGAGAAAAAGGGCTGGGCGGAGCCGACCATCGTCATCCGGTTCTGGATCATCGCGATCATCCTGGCCCTCGTCGGCCTCAGCACCCTGAAGATCCGCTGATGTCCACCCCCCCGTTCCTGCCCTTCGCCGGAGCGCGGATCGCGGTGGTGGGTCTCGGCCGTGCCGGGCTGCCCGCAGCGTATCGGTTGCGCGACTGGGGGGCGGAAGTCGCCTGCTGGGATGACCGTCCTGAGGGACGCATGCAGGCCGAGACGGCTGGTCTTGCGGTCGCGAACCCGGCCGAGGG
>Ga0114959_10001103_pt1 | contig 24399 bp, 16 predicted proteins | sample C_130625_EF_Meta_FD_87317 | JGI IMG/M metagenome (GOLD analysis project Ga0114959, IMG submission 87317) | Freshwater microbial communities from Lake Croche, Canada to study carbon cycling - C_130625_EF_MetaG | ecosystem: Environmental > Aquatic > Freshwater > Lake | place: Lake Croche, Canada... | reverse complement strand
GTCGCCCGCTGTTCGGCGACGCGGCTGATGCCGAGTTGGGCCGCGGGGTCGATGATGGGCACGATCCGTCCGCGGAGGTGCAACAGCCCGAGCACACCCTCCGGCGCGCGAGGCACCCGCGCAAGGCTGCCGCCGCGCAGCACCTCGACAACGCCATCGGCGGGGAGCGCGAAGCAGGCTTCACCGACGCGAAAGGTGCAGCAGCGCTGGATGGTGGGTTCGCTCATCTCAGGCCTCGATCGCCACGTGTCGCCGCGCCGCGCGGAGATCGACCACCTCGGTCGCAACCCCGCCGAGCGAGAGGATGCCGGAGACGCCAGTCGCAGCCACGGGCTGCATCGGCGACTCGGCGGCGAGCACGTCGAGGATCGCCCCGACCGCGAGGCCCACACCGCCGTCGCCCCCGTCGATGACGACCACGCTCACCGTCTGCGGTGCCGTGCCGGGCGGCCGCCCCATCACCTCGTCGATGTCGGCAAGGGGCGTGAACCCTTCGCCGCGACGGACGACGGCCCGGTCGGCGACAACCTGCACCTTGTCGCGGGCATACTGCTCGAGCCGCACCACCTCGGCCAGCGGCACGGCCACCCGGCGACCCGTGGGCGTGCCGCAGATGAGATACCGGTCAGCAATCTCCGCCGACGGCACCAGGGCCGCCTCGGGCTCGCGGGCGACGGGTGGCAGTCGGGCGATGCGTTGCAGGCCGCGAAGATCGAGGATCAGCACCACGCCGCCGTCGCCGAGGACGGTCGCCCCCGAGTAGAGGCCGAGGCCCGCGAGGAGTCCGCCGATCGGCTTGACCACGATGGTCGACAGGCTGGCGGCGTCGAGCAAGTCGCGGCAGCGAAACTGGTCGGCGGCCGACTGCATGCCATCGACCACGATGCCGAACTCGTGGTCATCGACGCGCACGAGCACCACGGTCCCCTCATCGCGGCAGGCGGTCGTCTCGCGGATGCCGAGAAACTGGTCGAGGAACAGGATCGGCACGAGCCGGCCGCGAACCCGCATCACCGGGGCATCAGCCAGACCCTCGATCCGCGGACCGCTGCGATCTCGGGAGACGGGCATCAGTTCGCCGACGGCCGACTGAGGGATGGCGAACCGTTCGCTGCCGCAGCGGACAACGAGCGCCGGCATGATCGCCAGCGTCAGGGGCACGTGCACGCGGACGGTGGTGCCCCTGCCGGGCACGCTGTGGATGTCGATCGTGCCGCCAATGGCCTCGATGTTGGTGCGAACGACGTCCATGCCGACACCGCGGCCTGAGACGCTCGTCACCTGGGCGGCGGTCGAGAACCCGGGTTCGAAGATGAACTGCAAGACCCGCTCCGGTGACAGCGCCGCCGCCTCGGCAGCCGACACGAGCCCCCGGGCAATCGCCTTCTCTCTGACCTTCTCGAAGGCGATGCCGCCCCCGTCGTCGGAAACCTCGATCGTGACTCGGCCGCTCTCGTTGAAAGCCCGCAGCGACAGCCGGCCCGCCCGCGGCTTGCCCGCTTGGGCGCGCACGTCTGGCGGCTCGATGCCGTGATCGACGGCATTGCGGATCAGGTGCGTCAGCGGATCGCGGATGCTCTCGATCAGCGAGCGGTCGAGTTCGGTGTCGGCGCCGTCGATGACCAGCTGCACTTCTTTGCCGCACGACACCGCGAGGTCGCGAACGGTCCGGGGAAACCGGCTGAAGACGTGTTCGACGGGCTGCAGCCGCGTCTTGACCGCCGTCTCCTGCAGTGCGTTGGTGACCACGTTGATCCGCTGGGCGCACGCCTGCACCGCCACATCGTCGCTATCGACGCTCCGCAGCTGGTTGCGGGCGAGCACGAGTTCGCCCACCAGATCGAGGATCGAGGCGAGCAGTTCCACATCGACGCGGACCGTGGTTTCCGTGGCAGCGACGGTCGCCGGAGGGGATGGCGCGGGCGACGCAGCGGCTGCGGTGGTCGGCGTCGCGGCCGCCACGATTGGCTCTGAAGCCGGTGACTCCACCGGGGCTGGCTTTGCGGGCGGTGGCTCGACCGGGGTGGGCGGGGTCGATGGCGCAGCAACGACTTCGACCGCCGACTGCGACTGCTCCGCCACCGCTGCGAGGGTCCGCGAGAGCTCACGGTAGTCGTGGTCTCCCTCGTTGCCCGCCGTCTCAATCGACTGGAGAATGGTCCGGACGGCATCGACCATCGAATAGAGCGTGCCCGCGACACGATCATCGAGGCGGAGCTTACCGTCACGGAGCTTACCGAGCAGGTGCTCGCCGCAATGGGCAAGAGCACCGAGCTTCGAGAACCCAAAGAAGCCGCTATTGCCCTTGATCGTGTGGACCGTGCGAAACACGCTCGCGATCCGCTGTGGGTCAGCCGGATCGGCCTCCAGCGCAAGCAGGTCCTTGTCGAGCTGATCGAGGTTTTCACTCGACTCGACCAGGAACTCCTCGATGAACTCGCGGTTGTCAGACATCGAACTCGAGGTAAGGCGAGACGGGCGCTACGCAGATCGGACAGGCGACCCTGCCGACTTGGAAAGAGGAGCGGCCTAGCCAAACTTTGCCGTCAGACCGATCCGCTCAAGCATACACCCGGTTTTCGGGTCTCTCCGGCCCGGTATCCGGGACAACCGGCACAGCCCGCCCCATCCGATGTGATCGAGATCCGGGGCCGGGGGTGGCCGTGCCCCAGCAGCCGGCGTTGCTGACCAGCGGAGCCATGGATGGCGGAGCGCAGGCAGCATCGAGAGAGCGGAGCCCAGGATGGGCGTAGCGAACGTCCGGCGACGGGGCACGGCCATCTCCGGCCCGTGCGGGCCTCTCAGGCCGGCGACGGCTCCTTTGCCGCCTCGACCAGCGGCCAGAGCGCGTCGATGTCGCCCTTGAAGATGTCGCCGATCAGGATGTCGGTGATCAGCGGCTTGGCGTGGCCGTGGTCGCGGACGAGTTTGCCGAAGTTCAGGCCGTCGTAGAACCCGCAGACGAGCTGACGCATCCGCTCCATCCCGGCGACGTAGTCTGGGCCCCACGAGCCGAGCGCCGCCTCCGACACGTCGCCCCGCTCCAGTCCCGCGGCGATCGCATCGGCTGCGAGCGCCCCGCTTTTGAGCGCGAGAAGAATGCCGGAAGAATAGAGCGGGTCGAGAAAGCCGAAGGCGTCACCCACGAGCACCCACCCGTCGCCTGCGACCTTCGAAGAACGATAGGAGTATTCCTTCGCCACACGAAACGGCGCCACCCGCTCAGCCTCGGCGATCCTTGGCTGGAGGCCAGGGCACCGTGCGACCTCTGCGCTGAAGATCGCCTCCAGGTCCTTCGTGTCGCGGTTCTTGAACAGGTGGTCGAATGGCGCCACCACACCGACGCTTGTGATGTCGTTCTGAAGCGGGATGTACCAGAACCAACCAATCTTGCCGGCAGTCTGCATGACGAGCGTGGCGCCGGCGTCGCGGCCATGCTCGCGAGACGCGCCTTTGAAGTAGCTCCAGACAGCCGCCTTCTTGAGCACCGGATCCCACTGCCTCAGGCCCAGCCGATCGAGAATCAGGCCGCTCTGCCCGGCCGCATCGACCACGACGCTGCAGCGGACCTCCTCTTCGACTCCGGCCTCATCGACCGTCCGCACGCCGACCGCCCGGCCGTCGGCAAACAGCACGTCGAGCACCCGCACGCCCTCACGCGCATCGACCCCATGCCGCCGCGCGTTGTCGAGCATCAGTTGGTCAAACTCCTGGCGAGTGACCTGCCAGGTCTGCGAACTCTCGTGCGGCTTGTAATCGGCGAAGTAAAACGGCTCGGAGAGTCGCCCGTGCTCCGACACGAACTGGACGCTGTGCTTCTCGACAAACGGCCCGCCGCGAAGCTGCGGCAGGATCCCGAGCCGGCCGAGCACCCAGAACGTCTCTGGGATCAGCGACTCACCAACGTGGTAGCGGGGAAACCGCTCCCTCTCGTAGAGCCTGACCGATCGGCCCTGCTGGGCGAGGAGCGTCGCCGCCGTGGCTCCGGCTGGACCGCCACCGATGACCACGACGTCTGGATGGGATGCTTGAATCATGCTGGCCCAACTCCGCGAGGCTGCCATCGAGGCCCAAGGTATGAACCGGGGCCTTGAAACAGTAGCCGGCTGGCCGCACCGCGGCCAGCCGGCTCGAAGGATCAGGATTCAAACTGCCGCAGGGCCTCGATCGCGGCGACCGCCCGGTCGAGCCCGCCGAGCCGGCCGATCGCCTTCTTGGCGGCGACGAGGTCCTCGACCGAAATCTTGGTCTTCGACTTGCCCGTCTTGTTCGCCTTATTTGCCTTGTTCGCTGCGACGGCGGCTGCAGCCAGATTGCCGGCCTTCCGCCGCTTACGGGGCCTGAAGCCCATCCGCTTGAGCACCATGCTCACCTGCGGGGACGAGACCTCCACCCCCTGCTTCTTCAGCGTCGCGATGATCGTGACCGGGCGAGGCTTCTCACCCTTATCTTTCATCGCCGTCGCGACCTTGCGGATCTCCGCAGACTTGTTGACGTCGGCAGCGGGCTTCTTGTCGGCGGACTTCTTCGGATCGGCCATAAGTACTCCAGGAATACTACACGGAGAAAACATCAGTCGGTGTTACACCAATGGCAATCCGACTTTCGCAATTAAATAACTTACCAAGCCGCCGCGATCAACCACCCTGTGGTTTGCTGCGATACACGCCCACTGGAGTGGTACTCCACAAGGAACATTGTCTCCACGGTAACTGCGAGAAGCAGCCGCCCGAATCACCGTGCTGGTCAATCCTGCAGATTGAACAGCCGCTTGAGCGCATCCAGCAGCCCGTGGGGCGGCCCGGAGTGGCTCTCCGTGCGGAGCGAGGCCAGCGGCGGGTGCAGCATCTTCGCCGCATACCGATCGAAGGCCTGGCGGATCTCGCCGCGATCGGCCTCCGCCAGGTGGGGCAGGCGCCGGAAGAGTCGGTCGAGTTCCGCCTCACCCGTTTCCGTCCAGCCCGCCCGAAGCTGCTCAATCACCGGTGCCGTGGTGCGATGGTGCATGTCGCCCATGAAGCGGCGGGCCTCCTCGTCCACGATCGCCAGTGCCCTGGGCAGTTCGCGCTGCCGGCTCTTGCGGTTCGCCGCGCACGCCGCAGCCAGGTCGTCGACGCAGTAGAGCCAGACGCCCGGCCGCTCGCCGATCCGCGGATCGAAGTCCCGCGGCACCGCGAGATCGAGCACCACCAAGGGCCTCCCCTCACGCTGGGCCTCGACGCGAACGAAGAGATCGAGCGGCACGACATGGTCGCTCGCGCCAGTCGTGCTCACCACGAGATCGGCGGCGGCAAGTTCCCGCTCCAGATGATCGAACGCCGCCGGCCTGGCATCGACGCGGGCTGCCAGGTCGTCGGCCCGGGCTGCCGTCCGATTCACGATCACCACGTCGCGGGCGCCGGCCTCGCGGAGATACCGCAGCGTCTCGGCTGCCATCTTGCCCGCGCCCACGAGCAACACTCGCTTGTCATCAAACCGCTCGAAAACGCCACTGGCGAAGTCGGCGACTGCGACGCTCGGAATCGACACCCGCTCCCGGCCGAGGGCCGTCTCCGACGTGACTCGCTTGGCGGTGCGCAGCGCTGCCTGAAACAGGCCCGCCGTGAGCGGCCCCGACGTGCGGCTGTCTTGCGCGATGGCCCAGGCCTGCTTCACCTGCGCGAGGATCTGCGGTTCACCGAGCACCATGCTGTCGAGGCCCGCCGCCACGCCGAAGAGGTGGCGAACGACCGCATCGTCATGCTCACGGGCGAGGAGCGGCCCGAGTGCTGCGGCGTCAATCCCGCGACAGTCGGCGAGAAACCTCACGAGTTGTTCGGGCGGCGGCGCATCGATGCCGTTTTCCCCGGCGGCGTAGAACTCAACGCGATTGCAGGTGGAGAGGAGCACGCCCTCGCGGCCGGGAAAGCAGTCACGAAACCGCGCGAGCGCCTCGGCGGCCTGCTCCGCCGAGAAGGCGAGCCGCTCTCGCAACGCCAGCGGCACCGTGCGGTGCGTGCCTCCCACGAGGGCCAGCGTCATGGCACCTCCTCGGTCACCGTGGGCACGACCACCTCGCCTGCTGTCGCCGGCCTTCCGTGGCGCGTCGTGCCGAGCACACCCCAGGCGATCGAGGCCGCGAGCACCACGAGGCTCACGAGCGCCAGCCTGGCCGTGGTCCGGCCGCCGTCCGCCCGCGAACGGGCGGCTACGGCGATCCGTGCTGCGATCACTAACCAGGCGACGACCGCCGCCATCCGCAGGACCACCGGATCGGTCCAGGGAACGGTCTCCATCAGTCCCCGCCCGCGGTTGACCGCGTTGAGCACGATGCCCGAGGCGAATCCGGCCGCCGCAGCCCAGGCCGCGACCACCGGCGTGCGGGCGGTGATGTGGGCCAGTCGCTCGAGGCTAGGCATGCGGAATCCGCGCACCGGCGATTCCTTGCGGGCCAGACGTCCCGCCTGAATGAGCCACATCAGCCCGGCGATCGCCCCGAGCACCACGCTCACGCTCCACACCAGGTGCAGCCCGCCGTGGATCCGGCCCCAGAAGAGCGACGCCGAATCGTGGAGAAATGGCTCGCGGCTGGCGAGTGTCGCCGCCCCGACGAGGCCGAGCACGATCGGGAGCAGGAACAGGCCCACCGGTGTCCGCGGATTGGCGATGGTGAGCCAGAGGTAGCCGGCTGCGAGCAGCCAGGCCGCCAGCAGGTACCAGTCGAACGGACTGGAGAGGGGCGCTGCGCCGCCGTCCACGGCCCGCCAGACGAGAAACAGCGTGTGGGCAAAGAGGCCCGCCGCAGCAAAGGCCACCATGGCCGCACCGCGGACGCCGGAGCGGAACGCGAGCCGCGACGCCTCACACGCGAGAGCCACGGCGTAGCTCGCCGCGAAGCAGACGATGGAAATGCCTGAGAGAAATGCGGCCATGCGATGCCCGGGCGAATCGTGACAAAGTCATTGTAGTTGCCCAGCCCGTCCTGCGGATGGCCCTTGCTGGGCATATACTCGTCCCGATGTCTCCCGTGTCTGCCATCCCGTCACCGCCTGCCGCCGCTGCCCCGCTCTTGCTCAGGGCGTGCCGCATGGAGCCGGTGGAAAGGACCCCCGTCTGGCTGATGCGGCAGGCCGGCCGCTACCTCCCCGAATACCGGGCCATCCGCGACAAGGTCGGCTTCCTCGAACTGTGCAAGACGCCGCGGCTCGCCGCCGAGGTGATGATTGCGACCGTCGCACGGCTCGGCGTCGATGCGGCGATCATCTTCAGCGACCTCCTTCCGATCCTCGAGCCGATGGGGCTCGACCTCGAGTTCGCCCACGGCGAAGGGCCGGTGATCCACAACCCCGTGCGGTCGCCCGACGACGTCGGCCGCGTGCGAGAACTTGACGACATCGACCGCCTCGCCTTTGTGATGGACACCGTCCGGGCCACGCGGGCCGGCCTCGACATCTCGATCCCCGTGATCGGCTTCGCGGGCGCCCCCTTCACGCTCGCCGGCTACTGCATCGAGGGCGGGACGAGCAAGGCCTGGCTGCTCACCAAGTCGTTCATGTACCAGCACGAGTCGGCCTGGCACGACCTGATGGACAGGATCGCCCGTGGCGTGAGCCGCTACCTCGTCGCCCAAGTCGATGCCGGCGCGGAGGTGGTGCAACTGTTCGACAGCTGGGTCGGCTGCCTCGGCCCCGACGACTACCGCCGCTACGTGCTCCCGCACAGCCGCACGGCACTGGCCGAGGTGGCCCGGCGGGTGCCGACGATCCACTTCGCGACCGGCAACCCCGCACTCCTGCCACTCTTGCGCGAAGCTGGCGGCTCGGTGATCGGCATCGATTGGCGGATCGACCTCGACGTGGGCTGGGCTGCCGTCGGCCACGACCGTGCGGTGCAGGGCAACCTCGAACCGGTCGTCCTCCTCACCGACCGCGACACCGTCCGCCGGCGGACACGGGAGGTGCTCGCCCGCGCGGCAGGCCGGCCCGGCCACATCTTCAACCTCGGCCACGGCATCCTGCCGCACACGCCGGTCGAGAACGTGCTGGAGCTCGTGGCGACGGTGAAGGGCGGCTGATCGCGTCGGTCGGCCGTGCCACGACGCCCGCCCTCGCCAAACGCGGCTCGGGCGGGGTACAACAACGTGCTGCGCCCGCGGGGCCCCACGTGGGCCCGGTTCGCCGCAGTGTGTCTTTCGACCCTCCGAACCGGCAGCATGAAGACCCTCGAGCAGCGCCTCTTCCATCTCTTTCCCTCGGCCGACGTCGCCAAGGCCCGCACGATCACCCCCGCCTCCGTCGCCTGCCCGCGAGTCGGCCAGGTGCGGGCCACCGTCGTCGGGGATGACGGCGATGAGCACGAGGTGCAGATGGAGCTTTCAGCCCATCGCCGCGGTGGCATGACTCTCGAGACCCACTGCACCACGACCGCCGGCCGCGCCGGCCTTCCCTGCGCCGTGCTCGCCGCCGTGCTGCTCGAGGTCGATCGCCGCCGCCTGCTCTCGGGCATCCACGACCAGACACCAGTGACGCTCAACATCGTGGCCGACGATATCCCCGACGCCGGATCGGCTGGCGAGGATGAGATCGCGAGCGACGAAGTCGGCGATGGCGAAGGAGATGATCCGGACCGCGCCGCCGCGGCCGAGCCGACCTGGACGCCCCCGCCTTCGCTCCGCCGTGGCGGCCAGCGGCTACCGGCGTGGGCGACGGAGCTCGAAGAGCGCCGCCGGCTCGTCGAGCCGGCCGTCCGGGCCCACGGTCTCTCGATCCCCGACCCGCGACGAGCCGGCGGGGCCCTCGTCTTTCTCCTCGACCTCTCCGCATCATCCGAGGCGCGAGCGGCCGTACTCGTGCCGGCGCGCATGCAGCTCGACGTTGCCGGCAACGCCACCGGTCGCCCCCGCCCCGTCGTCCTCGGACCCGAAGAGGTGGAACTCGACCAGCTCGACCCCCAGGAGCGGCTGATCGTCGAGCAGCTCGTCGGCGCGGCAGCAGCCGGGGGCCACGGGCTGCCAGATCCAGTCGAGCGGAGGTCGATCTCGCGGATCGTGGTCAGCCCCCGGTCGGCCGCCACCCATCTCGCGATGCTCTGCGAAAGCGGACGGCTCGTGGTGCAGCCCGAACCCCGTCGCGATCCCGAGCGCGTCGTGCCGATGACGTGGGACGGCGGCCAGCCCTGGGAATTCGCGTTTGTGCTCGAGCCCGACGACGACGACCTGAGGCCGGCGAAGGGCCGCAGCCGCGACGACGGCGACGACGACGCCCCGCCGCCACGACCCTCAAAGGCCACGCTCCGCGGCATGCTCGTCCGGGGCAGCCAGCGAAAGAACCTCAGCGAGCCCAAGGCCATCCTCCGAGCCGGGCTCGTGGTCTTCGCCGACCGCCTTGCGCGGCTGAAAGCCGTCGACGACAGCGAGACCGGGGCGATCTCGTCGGGCTGGCTCGAACAGTTCGAGCGGCGCGGGCCGATTGAGGTTGCCGGACCGCAGGTCGACGGCCTCATCGAGCGGCTCGCCCTCCTCGCCGACGTGCCGCGGCTCGTGCTGCCCGCCTGGACCGGCTGGCGGATCGAGTCTGGTGTGCCGCGACCCAAGCTCGTGCTCGACGATTCGCCGGCCGTGTCGCTCGACTCGGCGCCGGGCGAACGGCGCCGGGGGCAGCCCCGCGTGCAGCTCGCCGGCCGGATCTGGTTCGACTATGCGGGCCTGTCGATCGCCGCCGACGATGCGGCGGGCGGCGCCGCCGACGCCACCCACCGTGTCTTCGTCCGCCGCGACCGGGCTGCAGAACGGGAGGCACTGGCACTGTTGCCGCGGCACGGCGCCTCCGCGGCCCGTGGCCAGTCGCTCGATGGCTCGCCCGCCGCCCACCATGTCGAGATCGCACGCAACCGTCTCGACACGTCGGTGTCGCAACTCGCCGCCGCCGGCTGGCTGGTGGAGGTCGCGGGCCGCCGCTACCGCCCGGCGGGGAGCGTCGCCTGGAACGTCACCAGCGGCATCGACTGGTTCGAGCTCTCCGCTGCCATCGACTTCGGCGGGGTCACGGCCGAACTGCCGGCCCTCCTCGAGGCGATCGCTCGCGGCGGCCGGTCGGTCGAGCTTCCCGACGGCTCGATTGGCATCCTGCCCGACACGTTCGCGCAGGAGCTCGCGCCGATGGCGGCGCTCGCGCAGAAGCACGACGGCAAGCTCCGCTACGGCCGCATCCAGATGGCGCTGCTCGACGCGCTGCTCGCCGGTCAGCCGCGGTCCACGGTCGACGAGGCATTCGATCGCCTGCGGGAGCAGCTTGCCGCTGGAGAGCGACCAGAGGCGGAGCCGGAGCCGCCCGGCTTCCAGGGCACCCTGCGCCATTACCAGCGGGAGGGTCTTGGCTGGCTGTTGTTCCTCGAGTCGCTCGGGCTGGGTGGCTGCCTCGCCGACGACATGGGTCTCGGCAAGACGATCCAGGTGCTGGCGCTCCTCGCCCGCCGCCAGGCCGAGGTCCGCGCCGCCGGCGTCCCCCACCGGCCAACGCTCGTGGTCGTGCCTCGCAGCCTCGTCTTCAACTGGATGGACGAAGCCCGCCGATTCGCACCCAGCCTGCGGGTCGCCAACTACACGGGCACGACGCGGGCCGACGAGGCAGGCACGCTCACCGACTGGGACATCGTGATCACGACCTACGGGACGCTCCGCCGCGACATCGTGGTCCACCGTGAGACCGAGTTCGACTACGTGATCCTCGACGAGGCGCAGTCGATCAAAAATGCGGCCAGTCAGGCGGCGAAGGCCTGCCGGCTGCTCCGCGCCCGGCATCGCCTGGCGCTCACCGGCACGCCGGTCGAGAACCACATCGGCGAACTCTGGAGCATCTTCGAGTTTCTCAATCCTGGGCAGCTTGGCAGCGCCGGGAGGCTGCGGAAGTTTCTGGCCGACGGCCGGGGGAGTGCCGAGGTCGTGGCCCGCGCCGTCCGTCCCTACCTGCTGCGGCGGACGAAGGCTCAGGTGCTCTCCGACCTCCCGGAGAAGACCGAGCAGACGCTGTTCGTCGAACTCGGCGAGCACCAGCGAAAGGCCTACGACGAACTTCGCGAGCACTTCCGGGCCGAACTTGCCGGGCGGATCGGCCGGATGGGCATCGGCCGCTCACGGATCGCCGTGCTCGAAGCGCTCCTGCGTCTGCGGCAGACCGCCTGCCATCAGGGACTGGTCGATCACTCCCGCGTCGACGAGTCGTGTGCCAAGCTCGACACGCTCCTCGAACAGCTCGACGAGGTGCTCGACGAGGGTCACAAGGTGCTCGTCTTCAGCCAGTTCACCAGCTTCCTGGCGATCCTCCGCCGACGACTCGACGAGAAAAAGGTCGTCTACGAATACCTCGACGGCCGCACGACTGACCGACAGGCCCGCGTGGTCCGCTTCCAGGAGGATCCGGACTGCCGACTGTTCCTCGTGAGCCTCAAGGCGGGCGGCCAGGGCCTCAACCTCACCGCAGCCGACTACATCTACATCCTCGACCCCTGGTGGAATCCCGCCGTGGAAGCGCAGGCCGTTGACCGCGCCCACCGCATCGGCCAAACCCGTCGCGTGTTCGCCTACCGGCTGATCGCCCGCGACACGGTGGAGGAGAAGATCCTCGCCCTCCAGGACCGCAAGCGGGAACTCGCTGATTCGATCGTGGCGGCGGACGAGAGCATGATCTCGAGCCTCACCCCCGAAGACGTCGAACTGCTGCTGTCGTAGCCGGCCCTCACGAAATCCTCATGATTCGATCCGACGATATGGCCGACTATGATCACCACCGACAGCCGATCGACGCCCCGGGCCGAAGCGACGCACATGCCTACTCGGAATCGCGGTCCGCAGGAGACGGTGAAGCCACGAGTCCTCGTCGTTGATGATGAGGACGATCTCCTCGAACTCGTCCGCTACAACCTCGCCAAGGATGGGTACGACGTCGAGTGCGTCGGCAGCGGTGAGCAGGCGCTGCAGTCGGCCCGTACGAATCCACCCGACCTCGTCGTCCTCGATTTGATGCTGCCGGCGGTGGACGGGCTCGAGGTCTGCCGGCGGCTCAAGGCCGATCCCAAGACCCGCGACATCCTGATCGTGATGCTGACCGCGAAGGGAGAGGAGTCCGACATGGTGGCCGGCCTCGAGCGCGGCGCCGACGACTACATCGCCAAGCCATTCAGCCCCCGCGTGCTTTCGGCGCGGGTCCGGGCGCTGCTCCGCCGCGACGAATCACGGCGTCTGGAGGAGCGGGAGACGACAATCGAGGTTCACGAACTCACCATCCATCCTGGCCGCCACGAAGCCATGCTCGTGGGCCAGCTTCTCGAACTGACGTACACCGAGTTCGCGCTGCTGACCTTCCTCGCCAAGCGGCCCGGCTGGGCCTTCAGTCGCGCCCAGATCGTCGACGCCGTCAAGGGTGCCGACTACCCCGTCACCGAGCGATCGGTCGACGTGCAGGTCGCCGGCCTGCGGCGGAAAATGGGCGACCACGGCGACTATATCGAGACCGTCCGCGGGGTCGGATATCGATTCCGCAAGTGACAATCGGCCGGCCGCCGCGGCGGCTTTCCCGATGGGGCGGCCCGTGACACACTGGTGAGCGGCCGCGCGACACCCACGCCGCGTGACACCATAGGTCGCGACGCCCCAGCATGCCCCGCAATCGCTACGTCTGGCACGTCTTTGCCGGCTGCTGCGCGATCGTCGCCGCGACCGCCGCGGCGACCTGCTGGATCGCCAGCATCCAGTTCGCCGGGCTGGCAGATGCGGCCCTGTGTGACCGGCTTGCCGACGCGGGCCGCGGCCTCGCCGCCGCCACGGTCGATGCCGGCGGGACCGTCGATCGCGTCGCCTTCGAGCACGCTGCCCGCGGCCTGCGGGAATCGAGCCGTATCGAGTGCCGCTTGCTCGACGCCACCAGCGACGACGAGCCAGTGACCACGGCCCGTGGCGGCGGCGTTACGAGCCGCAGCCGCTACGACAGCGGATCCGGGCGCCGCTCGCTCGAAGTGGCCCTGCCGATCCCCTCCAGCCCATCGAGCGTGATCCTCGTCACCGCCGATGCGGCCGATGCGGACCGGCAGCTCGCGGAGTGGCAGCGGACGCTCTTGCTCGGCTGCCTGGCGGTGACGGCGGCGGCGGCGGCGATCTTGTATGCGCTCGCCCGGCAACTCGCCCGCCCTGTGGTCGGCCTGCGCGCCGCGGCGGCGCGGCTTGCCTCTGGTGACGTCAGTGCCGATCCCCCTGCGACGGATGTCGCCGAGTTCGCCGACATCGCCGCCGCCCTGGTCCGACTCCGCGAGCAGTTGGTGGAGCGCGGCCTGACGATCGGCCGACAAGACACGCAGCAGGAGGCCGTCCTCGGCAGCATGATCGAGGGCGTCCTGGCGATCGACGGCCGCCGGCGCATCCTCGGCATCAACCGTGCCGCCGCCGATCTCCTCGACGTGGAGGCCGAGCAGGCCGCCGGCAGGCCCCTGCAAGATGTGATCCGCAACCCCGATCTGCGCCGCTTCGCGCTCACCGCGATCGACTGCAGGGAGCCCGTCGAAGACGACCTTCTGCTCCGCGGCATCCGCGACCGCACGATCCGCCTTCGCGGCACCGCCCTTCGCGACGCCTCGGGTGACGGCGGCGCGGTGATCGTGCTCAACGACGTCACCGAGGTGCAGCGGCTCGAAAATGTCCGCCGCGACTTCGTCGCCAATGTGTCGCACGAACTCAAGACACCAGTGGCGTCGATCAAGGGGTTCGTCGAGACGCTGCTCGACGGGGCGCTCGACGACCGCAACGACGCCCGGCGATTTCTGGGGATCGTCGCCCGCCAGGCCGACCGGCTCGCGGCGATCATCGAGGACCTCCTGGCGCTCTCCCGGATCGAGCAGAGCGAGACGAGCGGGAAGCTCCCGCTGGACCCGCAGCCGCTGGCGGGCATCCTCGTCACCGCGTCCGACGATTGCCGGCCCCGGGCGGTGGAGCGGTCGATCCGTCTGGAGGTCGACTGCCCGCCGGATCTGATCGTCACCGTCAACGGCCCGCTCCTCGAGCAAGCCGTCATCAACCTGGTGGACAACGCGATCAAGTACAGCGAGGCCGGCAAGGCCGTGTGGCTGTCGGCCGACAACGACGCGACCGGATCCACCATCTGCGTCCGTGACGAGGGCTGCGGGATCGCGGCGGAGCACCTGCCGCGGCTCTTCGAACGGTTCTACCGGGTCGACAAGGCTCGGAGCCGCGTTCTCGGCGGCACGGGCCTCGGCCTCTCCATCGTCAAGCACATCGTGCAGGCCCACGCCGGCACGATCGTGGTGGAGAGCACCCCCGGCGTCGGCACCACCTTCACGATCCGCCTCCCCACCCCGTAGCACAGGTTTTCAACCTGTGTCTGTCCATCGCGGCGGCTCGGGACTACCCATGCCCTCTCGCTGAACCACACCCCGTAGCACAGGTTGTCAACCTGTGCCTCTCTGTTCACGCCCCCCGCGCCGTCACCTCCGCTGCGCCTTGGCGTGGAAGTCGAGGATCTGCTGCCAGGCGTCCTCAGGCGTCTCGGCGTAGCTGAACAGGTCGAGGTGGTGGTCAGCAATCACGCCGGAATCGGCCAAGGCTTGGAAGTCGATCACCTTCGACCAGTAGTCACGGCCGTAGAGAATGATCGGCACCGGCTGCATGCGGTGGGTCTGCCGAAGCGTGAGCGTCTCGAACATCTCGTCGAGCGTGCCGAAGCCACCCGGAAAGAGAACGACCGCCGCCGCACGGAGAATGAAGTGGAACTTCCGCAGGGCGAAGTACTTGAACTGGAAACAGAGTTCGGGCGTGATGAAGGGATTTGGCTGCTGCTCGGCCGGGAGCTTGATGTTGAGGCCTATCGACTTGCAGCCGACATCGAAGGCGCCGCGATTGGCGGCCTCCATGATCCCAGGTCCGCCGCCGGTGATGATCACATAGTCCCGCTCGTCTTCGCACTGGTTGTCGATCGATACGATCCGGGCGAATGTCCGGGCGTCGTCGTAGTAATGGCACATCGAGAGCAACTGCTCGGCCCGCTTCACCTCGCGGGCGAGGGCCTGGTCGGCCGGAGCAGCCTGCGCGGCGCGGCGGGCCTCGAAGATCCGCCGCTCCGCAGCCGCACGGTCGACGATCTGCGTGCCGCCGAACACGATCACGGTCGACTTGATGTTGTCGGCCTGAAGGGCGATCTCGGGCTTCCCGAGTTCGAGGAGCATCCGCACGCCCCGCATCTCCTCCCGGGTGAGCAAGAGCTTGTCGTCTTGGGCGAGGGAGTAGCTCGGCGAGCCGAGGATCCGCTCCATGTTTTCGGCGACGAGCGCCACGTCGTCGCCGAGCACGGTGTCGGGAAGGACGCTGCACACCTTGCCGGGGACCTTCGCTCCGTTGTTTCCCGCCGCGTCATGCTTGGGATTCTTCGCCATGGTGGCTCCTTGTTCTGGGTGGGTATGTCAGTCCAGTTCAACGTGCTCGCCGAGCGCTGGAATGTGCACGTTCCAGCCGCGCCGGGAGCGGATGAACTCCGCGAGCGCCGCCGCCGCCGGCGGCTCGCCGTGCACGAGGAACGTCCGCCGCGGCGCGGCCATGCTTCCCAGCCAGCGGTCGAGCTCGTGCCGGTCGGCATGGCCCGAAAGGGCGTCCACCTTTCGCACGACGGCACGAACTGGCACATCCCGGCCGTGGATCCGCAGGAACTCCGCCCCTTCGATCAGGCTCCTGCCCCGCGTGCCCTTGGCCTGGTAGCCGGCCACGAGCACAGTGGTCTTCGGGTCGGGTAACCGCCGAGCGAGATGGTGGAGGATGCGGCCGCCGTTCATCATGCCACTCGACGCGATCACGATGCCCGCGCCGTGGTGGCCGTTGATCGCCTTCGACTCGTCGGCCGTCTTGGCCATCCGCACGAAGGGGCTGGCCAGCGACTCGGCCACGCCTTGCATCTTCGCCTCGCTGAAGTCATGCTCGTCGCGGTGCTTGCGAAACACCTCCATGGCGTCGACGGCCATCGGCGAATCGACCCAGATCGGGGTCTCGGGCACCCGCCCGGCCGCCATGAGCGTGCGGAGCAGGTAGACGAGCTGCTGGCAGCGGCCGATCGCGAACGACGCCACGAGCATCATGCCGCCGCGGCGGATTGCGTCGTTCGTCACCTTCTCGAGCTCGTCGAGCGGCCGCGAGGGCGTATGGTCGCGGTCGCCGTAGGTGCTCTCGCACACCAGGTAGTCGCAGTTGGGGGGTGAAATAGGGTCCTTGTAGAGCGGCGCGTCGAAGCGGCCGACGTCGCCCGAAAACACGATCCGCACCGGCTCGCCGCCCTCCTCGCGTGCCGCCTCCATCTCGATGAACGAACTGCCGAGCATGTGGCCGGCCTCGTGAAACCGGCAGCGAATGCCGCCAGCGGGGGAGAACCACGATTCCCGGGCGACGGGCCGCACGAGGCGAAGCACGCGATCCACATCCTGCTCCTCGTACAGCGGCAGGGCGGGGGAGTGCTTGGAGAATCCCTTGCGGTTGGCGTAGAGGGCGTCTTCGGCCTGGCACTTCGCCGAATCGTAGAGAAGCAGGCCGAGCAGGTCGGCGGTGGCGGGCGACGTGTAGATCGGGCCGGCGAAGCCCTCCCGGGCCAATCGTGGCAGGTATCCGGAGTGGTCGATATGCCCGTGCGTCAGCACGATCGCGTTGATCGAATCGGGCCGTACCGGGAATCGATCCCAGTTCTTGTCACGGAGATTCTTCTCCCCCTGGAAGAGCCCGCAGTCGACGAGCACGCGACCGCCGGCCGCATCCACGAGATGCCGGGATCCCGACACCTCTCCCGCCGCCCCAAGAAACGTCAGCCCTGGCATACCTGCCCCCTGTTGTCGTTGTCCCGAAGGTCATTGCATCATCACGAACCACCGCCATCGGACGGCACCACCGGTGGTGACCTCCCGGGCCGCGTGTGCCCCGAAAAGGCAACGGCACCCTCGCCGATCGACAGCGACTCGAGCCAGTGGCTCATGCCCCCCGACTCGTGCGTCGACGGAATGTACACCACGAGCACGGTGCGGCCGTCCAACCGCCGGACGGCGGTCACCATCCCGATCTGGTCGAATCGCCTGCGAATCTCGCCGAGCACCAGTCCGCGGGGGAGCGGCAGGCTGCCAAGCCTGGCATCCTCCACCACGATGCCGAGTTGGTTTGGCTCTCGCAGTTGCACCTCGGCGACGAGCACGGCCACCGTCGATGCCAGGCCGCCACCGATTCGTACGGCAGCATGAACCCGGCGGGGTGTGAACCGTAGCCGCGGCTCCGACACGGCGCGCGGCAGCAGGCGACCGTGGTTGCGGGGCAGGTCGTGGGCGAGCCAGGCGTTGACGTCGCGCTCGGAGAATGCCGCCTCCCAAGCCCCCTCGCGAATGAACGACGCGTGCAGTGCCGAGACGTCGCTGACCAGCCTGCCGCCCGCATCCTCCGCGCGATCGAACACGAGGCGCTGGCGGTAGAACTCGGGAACGCGGGTTGCGGCAAAGGCCGCCACCGCGAGAGCGCACGCCGCCACCGCGGCGATCACCACCGCGAGCCGCGCCGGCGACCGACGCCTCACAGGGCTGGCCGCTGCGACCGCCTCTTCGGCATCCGGCCGGACGCCCGCCTCAGTCAGGTTCATGCCGTGATTCTGCCTGACGGCGGCGGAATCCGACAGCGGAGCCACGCTCCTCCGAAACGAAGCCGCCGGAACCGTGGATTTCCACGGCCCGGCGGCCCGATTTCGTAGGTTTTGCACCCGCTCGTCCGACGCCGGTGCGGGCATTGATCACAAAGTCGATCAGCCGGCGACGCCGAGAAGCCGCGGAATAGCCAGTTCCGCGGATCCCTCAAGTGTCACCGTACCGATCGTGTCGGCGTCGAGTTCGTCCCGCAGCACCCGCACGTTCGCCGGGGCCTCGATCCCGATCCGCACCTTGTCGCCGCTGACGCGGACGATCGTCACCACCACCGAATCACCGACCCGAATCCGTTCGTTCTGCTTGCGTGAGAGCACCAGCATCGAGACCCTCCGTAGTGAATGCTTTGATATGGATTTTGATGATTGGAACAGAGAAGTGTACAAATGTCAATGCCTTGGCCGCGGCACCTTCCGCGAGCCCTCGACACGCCCCCCAAACACGACGGCACCCACCTGCCTGGCGGTGTTCTCCCGAGCCGCCGAGCCGCCGACCCCTTCCGCCCGACCCGACGGGCTGGGAAAGATGTGAGGCACAGGAAACATCGTCCGGTCAGGCGGAGTTTCTTGCCGCCTCGCAAAACTCCTCCGCGCATACCAGTCGTGACGGCGGCGCAGGGAACGCCGCAGGGGTTCTCATGAACCGGGCGGCGGGGACCGAGACGGCTCCTCGTCGCGGGCGATGAACGTCGCCAGATCGACTGCTTCCGCTGCGGCCACGTGACCCTGAGCGTCTTCGATGCGTTCGAAATCGCCGCCGAGTAGTCGCGGATGCACCTTATGGACGCACCGCAGCCGCTCGGGGCGGCCTGCGATCCCGATGAGTCGTGGCTCGATCTCGAGCGTGACCTCGCTGGGGATCGCGCCGGCATCCTCGAGCCGCCGGTTGACGGCCAGCCGCGGAAAGGGCGGAATCCCACCGGGCTGCATCAGTGCCTTGAGCAGGATCGCGGTGTCAGCGAACCGCCGGTAGCTACAGGCGGCCTCGGGACATGGCGCCTCCTCGTAAGCCACGGCGTATCGCACCCGCGGACCGACGAGTTCGATCCGCTCATCCTCCTCGGTGAACCCAGCGGTGAAATCGGGCCCGCCGGCCCAGCGGACGAGGCGATCGTCGTTTGACCGAGCCCACTTCGCCAGCGACACGCTCAGCCGTTCGAGACGGATCATGTCGACCTGTGTCTTCACATGCCGCACCGGATCGATCACCACCACTCGCTCCCGCGCCGGGTCGTGGAGCACGATCTCGGCGATCGCCGCGGTCTTCGTGTCGGCGTCCACGAGTTCGAGAAAATCCCAGGCCACGCCATGGTGAAAGAGCGTCAGACTGCGGGCGACGGGCTCGTCGCTACCCGCCGAAAAAAGTTCGCTCTCCACCCGCAGATCGCATGGCCTGTCCGCCAGCTTGGCGGGTGGTTCTGCAAGGCCGGTCCGGCCAAGCCACACCGTCGCGACGATGATCACCACCCAAACCAGACGCATCGCCCTGCTCGCTTCACCACTCATGCAAACACCCTCCGGGGCGGAGAGGCTAGCAAAGGCGGCCAAACCGCCCAAGACGGACTCCCGAGCTGGAAAACGTGGCTTTTCCACGAGCCAACGGCTGGACTCTGAAGTCTCCACGACCGCTCTTTGCGGGCGGGCATCTGCCGCGGCAGACCGGTATCCTGACGCTGTACCCGGAGATCCCTGCATGACATCGCACTACCGCCACGCCCGCCTGGCCTGCCTGCTTATCACGGCAGGTGTGCTCATGCCTCCCGCCATGGCCGACGTGCCCTGGCCGCAGTGGCGCGGTCCCGACGGACAGGGCCACGCCCCCGCGGCCCACGATCTGCCCGTCACCTGGAGCGAGACGGAAAACGTCGTCTGGAAGACGCCGCTGCCGGGTCGCGGCTGGTCGTCGCCCGTGCTCGACGAGCGGTTCGTGTGGATGACGACCGCGGTCGAGCGGGAGGCCACGCCGGAAGAGAAGGCGCGGCGGGCCGTGGAGCCCTCGGGCGGCCAGGCCCGAAACGTGGCGACGTCACTGAGCCTGCGGGCGCTCGCCGTCGATCGCGAATTGGGGCGTCTCGTCCACGACGTCGAACTCTTCGTGATCGGCGAGCCTCAGCCGATCCACGCCCTCAACTCCTACGCGTCACCGTCGCCCGTGCTCGCCGAGGGGCGGCTGTATTGCCACTTCGGCGACTTCGGCACCGCCTGTGTCGAGACGGCGACGGGGAAGGTGCTGTGGGCGAATCGGGACCTGCGGCTCGACCACATGAACGGCCCGGGGAGTACACCGATCGTCTGGAATGACCTGCTGATCGTGAACTGCGACGGCATCGATGTGCAGTTTGTCGCGGCGCTCGATGCAGCCACCGGCCGAGTTGCCTGGAAGACCTCGCGGAGCGGGAAACTCGGCGACGACCCAGACGTCAAGAAGGCCTATGCCACGCCTCTCGTGGTGCGACATGCCGACCGTGACGTTCTGATCTCGCCTGGCGCTGACTGGCTCTATGGCTACGATCCGAAGACGGGCGCGGAACTCTGGCGGATGAGCTACGGCGAACTTGGGTTTTCGGTGGTGCCCCGGCCGGTGACCGGCCATGGCCTCGTCTACATGAGCACGAGCTTCAACCAGGCGCGGCTCCTGGCCGTGAAGCTCGCCGACGACGGCCGTGGTGCCGAGATCGTCTGGCAGGAAAAGAAGGGCGCTCCGAACATGCCCTCACCGCTCGTCGTCGGCGAGCAGCTCTTCATGGTGAGCGACAAGGGGGTCGCCACGTTTCTCGACGCCCGCACGGGCGCACCGATCGCCACGCTTCGGCTCGGCGGCAACGTTTCGTCGTCACCCTTGTTCGCCGATGGCCGGATCTACGTGGGCAACCGCGACGGCGACACGTTCGTGATCGATCCGGCAGCCAAGCCCGAGCCGGCGGTCATCGCCACCAACCATCTCGACGGCCGGATCTTCGCCACACCCGCGGCCGTGGGCGACGCGCTCTACCTCCGCACCGACACGGCTCTCTACCGGCTCGGCGGCGGCTCGGGCGGACGCCCCTGAACGGCCCCAGGCGTGACGAACTCCAGTCCCCGACGCAATCAACGTCATCGCCGTAGCAATTGGGAGATCCTTCTTGTAGCCATGCTCGCCCGTAAAGGCGATCTCCACCACGCCCGGATCCTCGCTCCGAATGTGGCCTCGTTGAAGGCGGGCGGGTCGCCGACGACCGCCACGAACTCCCCGCCCGGTAGCGGACGGGTGTTTGTGGGGGGTGGCGGGGCATGGTAGCCTTTTGAGGGATGATCTGAAGCTCCCGCCGATCGACCTCATCGGTCCGCGACCCGAGGCCCGGATGGCCGGCCCGGGTCGGCGACGCGGGTGACCCCTTCTGGAAACGGTTCCATGGGTTGCTCGAACTCCGTTCGCCGTGCGGGGCTGCCAGCCATGCTGTCGGCAGCCGTGGTCGCCGCGCTGGCGGTGGTCGCCGCGCTTCCGGCCCGCGCGGATGAGCCGGCCGCGCCGCCCGACTTCAACCGGGACATCCGGCCGATCCTCTCCGAAAACTGCTTCTACTGCCACGGGCAGGATCCCAACAAGCGGCAGGCCGACATCCGGCTCGACGTGCGCGACGACGCGGTCGCCGCGGGAGCGATCGTGCCGGGCGAACCGGGCGCGAGCACGCTGCTCGAGCGCGTGCATTCGACCGATGCCGACGTGCTCATGCCGCCCCCCGATTCCAACCGGCGGCTCTCCGCGGCGCAGAAGCAGACCCTCGAACGCTGGATCGCCGCGGGGGCCCGGTACGAGCCGCACTGGGCCTTCGCCACGCCCGCGCGTCGGCCGGCGCCGCCGGTGCGGCGGGCCGACTGGCCGCGCACCGAGATCGACCGCTTCGTGCTCGCGAAGATCGAGGCGGCGGGCCTCGCGCCGGCGCCGGAGGCCGACCGGGCCACGCTCATCCGCCGGCTCCATGCCGACCTCACCGGCCTCCCGCCGACGCCCGAGGAGGTCGATGCCTTCGTGGCCGACGAGCGGCCGGACGCATACGAGTTGCTGGTGGACCGGCTGCTCGCCTCGCCGCATTACGGCGAGCGGATGGCCCTGCCGTGGCTCGATGCCGCCCGCTACGCCGATTCCAACGGCTTTCAGCAGGACGGCGACACCTGGCAGTGGATCTGGCGCGACTGGGTGGTGAACGCTCTCAACGCCGACATGCCGTTCGACCGGTTCACGATCGAGCAGCTCGCCGGTGATCTCCTGCCCGAGGCCACGCGGGAGCAGAAGATCGCCAGCGCGTTCAACCGTAACCACATCTTGAACGGCGAGGGGGGCGCGATCCCCGAGGAGCAGCGGTTCAACAACCTCTTCGACCGCGTCGACACGACGAGCACGACATGGCTGGGGCTGACGATGGCCTGCGCCCAGTGCCACGACCACAAGTACGACCCGCTGACGCGGACCGACTACTACGGCCTGCTCGACGCCTTCAACCGCGTTCCCGAAACGGGCGCTCCAACCTTCTTTTCCGCGCGGATCCGCGTGGCTCCGCCGATCGTCGAGTTGCCCAGCGAGGAAAACACCCGCCGGCTCGCCGAACTCGAGGCCGCGATGAAGGCCGGCGAGGCCGCCGCGAAACCCGTGCTCGACGCCCTGTACGCGGCCTGGAAGGAAGGGCTCTTTTCCGACGGCCAGGCGGCCGACAGCAGGCACCTGACGAGTGCCGTGACGCCCCTGCTCGCGAAGCCGGAGGCGGAACGCACCGAACAGGAGAAGCAGACGATCGAGAGCCTGCTGAAGACGCATTTCGACCAGGCCATCAAGCCCGGGCTCACGAAGGATCTGCCGCAGTTCGTGGCCCATGAAGCCGCCACGGCCGCCTACCGCGCGTACCACGGCGGCGAGATTCCGCGGGTGATGGTGATGAGCGACAACGCGCCGCGGGAGACGAAGATCCTCGACCGCGGCGACTATCTCGCGCCCGTCGGGGAGAAGCTCACGTTCCTCCCGCCGGCGTTCCTGCCGCCGCTGCCCGAGGGCCTGCCGCGCAACCGGCTCGGCCTCGCGCAGTGGCTCTTCCTGCCCGAGCATCCGCTCACCGCGCGGGTGCAGGTGAATCGCATGTGGCAGCAGTTCTTCGGCACGGGCCTCGTGAAGACGACCGAGGACATGGGGGTGCAGAGCGAGTATCCGCAGCACATGGACCTGCTCGACTGGCTGGCGGTCGAGTTTCGCGAGCAGGGCTGGAGCCAGAAGCGGATGCACCGCTTGCTCGTGACGAGCGCGACCTACCGGCAGTCGAGCAAGGTCTCGGCCGACCACGCGGCCAAGGACCCGGAGAACCGGCTCCACGCCCGGGCGGCGCGGTTCCGGATGCCGTCGTCGGTGCTCCGCGACGTGGCCCTCGCCGCGAGCGGCCTGCTCGACCCGCGCGGCGGCGGGCAGCCGGTCTATCCCTACCAGCCCGACCAGATCTGGGAAGCCCTCGCGATCACCCACGAACGGGATTTCACCTATCCCGCCTCGCACGGCCCCGACCTCTACCGGCGCAGCCTGTACACGTTCTGGCGGCGCACCGTGAGCCCGGCGAACATGTTCGACACGGCCAACCGGCAGACCTGCACCGTCCGCGCGAGCCGCACGAGCACGCCGCTGCACGCCCTCACGACCTTGAACGACCCCACGTGGGTCGAGGCCGCGCGGGTGCTGGCCGAGAAGAGCATGCACGTGGCCGCCGACCCCGCCGGCCGGCTCACGCACGCCTTCCGCCGCGTCCTCGGCCGCAGGCCCACCGACTACGATCTCGAAGCCCTCGTGCGGATGCACGGCCGGCAGTTGGCGATCTACGCGGCTGATGCCGACTCGGCCAGGCAACTCCTGGGCGTGGGCGAGAGCCCGCGCGACCAAGCGCTCGACCCGGGCGAGCATGCGGCGCTCGCGAGCGTGTGCTTGGCGATCTTCAATCTCGATGAAGCGTTGACGCGGGAGTAGCTCATGCACGACTTACACCTCGACAACGTCGCCCGCGTCACTCGCCGCCGGCTCTTTGGCTCGGCCGGCATGGGCATCGGATCGGTGGCGCTCGCCGCGCTGCTCCGGCGGGACGCGCGGGGTGGGTCGGCGACGCCCCCGGCCCCGCGGGGCGTGCCCGGGCTGCCCGACCTTCCGCACCACGAGCCGAAAGCGAAGCGGGTGGTGATGCTCTGGCAGGGGGGCGGCCCGTCGCACGTCGATCTCTTCGACCCCAAGCCCGAGCTCATCGCCCGCGGCGGCCAAGACATCCCCGAGACCGTCCGCGGCCAGACGCGGCTCTCGACGATGTCGAGCGGCTATGCAAAGTGGCCGATCGTCTCGCCGATCAAGCCCTTTGCGAAGTACGGCCGGTGCGGCATCGAGATGAGCGAGCTCGTGCCGCGGCTCGGCTCGCTGGCCGATGATCTCTGCGTCGTGCGCAGCATGCACACCGAGGCGGTCAACCACGCCCCCGGCGTGACGTTCTTCCTGACCGGCGCCCAGGTGCCGGGACGGCCGAGCATGGGCGCGTGGATGAGCTACGGCCTCGGCTGCGAGACGGAAGACCTGCCGGCGTTCGTCGTGATGACCTCCTCCGACAAGGGCAAGACCTGCGGGCAGCTGTTCTTCGACTACTACTGGGGCAGCGGTTTCCTGCCGTCGCGGTTCCAGGGGGTGAAGTTCCGCAACACGGGCGAGCCGGTGCCCTAT
>Ga0114959_10001101_pt1 | contig 24403 bp, 7 predicted proteins | sample C_130625_EF_Meta_FD_87317 | JGI IMG/M metagenome (GOLD analysis project Ga0114959, IMG submission 87317) | Freshwater microbial communities from Lake Croche, Canada to study carbon cycling - C_130625_EF_MetaG | ecosystem: Environmental > Aquatic > Freshwater > Lake | place: Lake Croche, Canada... | reverse complement strand
CGAAACAACAAAGTGCGGCATATACTGTACTAACCGTTAAAAGTACATTTAGTAAAGGAAAGTTTGAGCAAGATCTACACGGAATGCTGTTAACAAATTTAGGACAACAGCAAATAAATGCCACTGCCGCAACAGGGAGAGATTCTGCTGCTAGTAACGCAGTGACCCCGGCGCAAAATCAACCACAGGCAGGAACACGTACTCCCAGTTTACAACCTATCTCTAATGATGTTGGTGCGTTGCTTGCTCCGATTACGACTAATAGTTTGTTGAGCGGGCTCAGTCCTGGCTCGTGGACCAATGGAACGGCATTCAACAATATACCCGTCGCTGGTGCTAATGCTTCGTCTATAGTAAGTCTCGCATTACCACAGTTAGCTAACCCAAGCCAGCTACCATTTTCTAACGGGCAATATCTCAGTTTACTCAGCACTCAACTGCCCGGTGCCGTTGGGTCAATAGGTTCTGGTTTAACAGGTACTGGTTTAACAGGTACTGGTTTAACTAGTTTGCCAGCAGGATTAATCAATAATATCAATTTGATAAACACAACAGTTGATAGCCTTCCTAGTGTGAGAATCCTTAGCCCTTCGCAAACTTCCTCAGCTACACAAGTTTTTGGCAATACGCATGTACAGGTAAATACAGAATCACAAATTATGGCTCCGTCTGAAGATGCTGACGACCATCTAGGAGATTTCTAATGGCAAATAACACGCCTCGCACAACAGGTAGATCGCCAAATTATAAATTTGATCGCGCAGGCACACCCACGGATTTTGGTCCGTTTAGTGGGGAAGTAATGAACAATATTGACCCTACTAGGCAAGGTCGTCTTAAAGTTTATATCAAACAGTTTAGTGGCCCGGATAAAACTGTTGTTGAAAAGTGGCGTACGGTGCGATATTGTCCTCCATTTTTCGGAGCAACACCAAAAACTAGCACGTCAACTGGCGTAGGTACGTACGGTTCTACTAATAATCAACAAAGTTATGGCATGTGGATGACACCACCAGATATTGGGGTGTCGGTATTATGTTTTTTTATTGCGGGAGATCCTAGCCAAGGTTACTATGTAGGGTGTTTGCCTGATCAAGGTATTAATCACATGGTTCCGGCAATTGGAGCAGTTACGAATCCAGTTGATCAAAATTTAGATCAAAAAATATATTTTGCCAATAGTTCAGCACTGCCGGTGGCTGAAATTAACAACGCTCCGCAAAACACAGCTATCAACGAAGCCCCACAATTTTTCAATCAAGAAAAACCAGTACACAGTTATGTTGCCAGCGCATTGTTTCAACAGGGATTAATCAATGATCCTATACGGGGATCTATTACAAGTTCTAGTCAACGTGAAAGTCCGTCAACAGTCTATGGCATTAGTACGCCTGGTAGACCAATATATCAGGGCGGATTATTTGATGCAACCATACAGCAACAAGTAGCATCTGGATCAGTAAAAGTAGAAGATCTTAACATAGTAGGTCGCCGTGGCGGGCATTCTTTTGTAATGGACGATGGCGATATAGCGGGCAATAATGCGCTAGTACGCATCCGTACCGCTAAAGGTCATCAAATTACCTTAAGCGATGACGGAAATTGTCTTTATATTTGCCACGCTAATGGGCAAGCATGGATTGAGTTAGGTCAAGAAGGTACCTTAGACGTCTACACTACAAACAGTATAAATTTACGTACAGAAGGCACATTAAACTTACATGCTGATAAAGACATCAATATCAACGCTGGTGGAAATTTAACTATGCTGGGGAATACCACCACTACACTACAAAGTAATGGACCTCTCAATTTAACTGCCAAAGGAGTAGCCAGTTTATTCAGTCAAATTAGTATAGGTGTAAAAGCCAACGGCGCATTATCTTTAAGTAGTAAAACGGGAGCATGGGACGCTGGTAGTTCATTAGCATTAGACGCAGGGGGTATCGATCTTAATTCTGGCGCATCAAGCTCTGCTGCATCGCTAGCAGCGCCAAAAGAAGCAAATAATTATCTAATGCCCGATGCTGAATTTGATGCCTCAATTGGTTGGGTAGTTTCAGCTACACAACTAACCAGTATCGTAACACGAGCTCCTGCTCATGAACCTTGGCCATACCACAATCAAGGTGTTCAAGTAAATGTTAATTTAGACAGCGGTACCAATACTCCGCCGCCTGGGGCTCCTGCGTTGCCTCCTGGTGTATCAATAGCACAAGTGAACAGTCTGTAATCGCAAAAATGTCTAAATTTACCTACACTTTACCATCTGGCTCAACGTATGTACTCAATGCCCCAGAGGGCACTACACAAACCGCTGCCGATAAAATGTTTTATTCACAGGTTGCGGCGGGTACATTCGCTGGATATAAACCTGGTGACACTTTATCAAGCCCCTCTACAATTTTAACAAATTTTGGATTATCGAGGCTACAGCGCGGTACAGCGGGAGTAGATGATCAAACATTACTAGCTATAGTATCTAAATTACCTATCGTAGCACCAGTACCCAATCTCGCCACTACTGCAGTTCAAAACCCGATTAATCAAGCAGATTTCGCCCAGGTACTAAGCAATCCAACTGGTCTAGTAAATGGACTAATAGATAGTCAACCTCTGGGCATTGGAGTATTAAATTCAACACAAGTTCAAGCGTTGATGGCACAAATTGCGTCAACTGTTAATCAATCTTCTTGTGATATAACCCAAGAAAAAGGCGTGGGAAAATATGGTTTCAATAGTATACAATTAGAGCGGGCCGGATATATTAAACCAGGTTATTCCAGCAGATACTGCCCTATCAATGAAAATACACAACAAAATCCTAATAATTTTATAGAATTTATGAAATCACCCGCACCATGGAGTGGTGTAAACGGAGTAGTAACAGTTGACAATATACTTTGCGATGACGCTTTACAAAATCAAATTCAGCACAAACTAATGTTACAAAGTTACAATGGTTTTGTAGATACTGGAACTATAACTCCTGCTACTCCCGCAGTTACAACTCCCAGTGTCAGTACCGGGCAAGTCTATACTAACAACGGGATACTGACATCAGTGACTCCACTGACGTTATTAACCTCTAGTGGGATTGGCATTAATTCCGCTAACAATAACCTACTTCAAGCAGTAGCAGGAAATATATTGTCTGGTATAAACACATTAACTGGGCTAAATGGAAATATTAGTTCTTTGCCAGCAGACCCGCCAGTGGGGACAATAAGTGGCAGTTTGTCAAATTTAGGATCAGACGCAGTATCAATTTATAATAATGGTATAACAAGTCTTTCTTCGGGGGCAGTTGGGTTTAACCCAAATACTACCAATTTACACGGCGGGCTAACACAAATTAGTGGACTTGCTGCCATACCGGCACTTAACAATGCTGCGGTCTCTATCACAACCTCACTTAAAGGTGATGTTGGCGCATTAATAGCAAACGGCAGCAAATTTGGAGTAGGCACTACTAATTTATGGGCAGCAAATACTAATCAGCTTACCCCTGCTGGCATTGACCATCTTACTGTTAATTTACAATCCTCTGCCAGCAGATTAGGTTCTAATTTAACTACAGCATTAAATTCTCTAGGTGTAAGTAGTCAATTTAGTGTTGTCTTTGCTGATCTCTCTTGTGGCGGTCTAAGTAGTGGCTCCTCAGCAGCAGGGGGTTTCAGTAATACTGTTAATCGTAGTACATTAGATGCAGCATCCATACGTGTGATTGGTAGTAGTAAGATTACTCCGCCTTCGTATGATTTACCTAGTGTATCAAGTCTTGGCAAAAGCGCAGATATCGCACAAGCACAATCATTACTCAACGGATTACAAAAGACTGCCGCTGGACTTTTAACTTCAACTGGTGTACCGGCTAATATAGCCAATCAAACAGTTAAGATAGCTGGTAAATTGTTTGGCTAAGTAATATATCATGGCCACATTCATCGGATTCAACACAATTAATCAAAATAAACAGTTTACTCTTGTTGACTTCGACTTGATAAAGCGAGACTTGCTGAATGCTTTTAATATTAGGCAAGGTGAGCTAGTGGGCAGACCTGGATATGGTACTTTGTTATGGGATTATTTGTTTGAAAATCAAACATCAGAAACACAATCTGCGATCTATACTGAAATTCAGCGTGTAGCCGGCGGCGATCCACGTATATACATCAACAATATCTATATGTTTCCCCAAGAAAACGGGATGTTAATACAAATCCAACTACAAACTGTGGCTACTACTGACGCACAGCTTTTATCTATATTCTTTAATCAAACACAGCGTAGCGCAAGTTACGTGTGAGTTAAACTACCCAGTTTATTTCTGGTATAAATATCGTATACTAGGAACAATATGGCAACGACTACAAGACAAACAGTCCTTTTTGGGGTAGAAGATTGGAAAAGAATATACCAAACTTATAGCGAGGGTAATTTTCAATCTTACGATTTTGAAACACTACGCAAAAGTTTTGTTGACTATTTACAACAATATTATCCTGAGACGTTTAATGACTATATTGAATCTTCAGAATTCATCGCCTTGCTTGATGTCATGGCCTTTATGGGCCAGAGTCTCGCATTTCGCTCGGACTTAAATACCCGAGAAAATTACATTGACACAGCAGAACGTAGAGACAGCGTAATTAAACTAGCTAACTTAGTTTCCTATACTCCTCAACGTAACAGCGAAGCCAATGGTTATCTCAAAGTATTTTCTGTATCTACTACAGAAAATTTAACAGATTATAATGGCGTTAGTCTTTCTAACGTCACCGTTAACTGGGCTGATCCCAGTAATTTTGATTGGCAAGAACAGTTCATAACTATTGTTAACGCCGCACTAGTTGATACACAAAGAGTGGGTAATCCTGGTAACAATCAAACTATATTAGGTGTGGACACACAAGAGTATACGGTTAATCTAGTACCGGGTTACATTCCGGTGATTCCCTATACTGCTACCATCGATGGCATCAACATGCCGTTCGAAGCCGTTAACGCCACTTCATTAAACGAAACTTATATTTACGAACCGCCCCCTTTGCCTAATGGTCAGTTTAATATTTTATTTAGAAACGATCAGCTAGGTTATGCTAGTGGCAATACTGGGTTTTTCTTTTACTTTAAACAGGGTGTATTACAAAGTCAAGATTTTAATTTAGTTGAGAGCATCGCTAATCGTACTGTTAATATCAATATAGATGGTATCAACAACACAGATGTATGGTTATATCAGTTAGATAATTTAGGTAATTTACGTACAGAGTGGCGCATGGTTCCGTCTGTATATGCCGCGGCCGTTGAGCAAATGACACCTACTCTACGCACAGTATTTTCTGTAGCCAGTAGAACCAATGATCAAATAACAATGGTATTTGGTGATAATGTATTCTCAGCGATTCCAGTTGGTCAGTTTAGAACTTATGTCCGTGCATCAAATGGACTACAATATATTATTAACCCCGAACAAATGCAGTCAGTATCAATACCTATCTCGTATGTGAGTCGTACTGGTAGTATTGAAACTATTACCTTTACCTGCGGGTTGACAACGCCAGTCACTAATGCAGCTCCTAGAGAAACTATTACGCAGATCAAAGAACGTGCCCCTGCTCGTTATTACACACAAAATCGCATGGTAAACGGAGAGGACTATACTAATTTCCCGTTTACCACATACAATTCTATCATTAAAAGTGCCGCACTAAATCGCAGTTCTATCGGAACCAGTCGCTATCTTGACTTAGTTGATCCAACTGGAAAATATTCTTCTACTAATGTGTTTGGTTCTGATGGCGCTATGTGGTATACAAATACCACACCCGCATTTACATTTACCTGGCAAACTACCAATGACATCAACAATGTTATCTTAAATGATTTAACGCCTATACTGATAAAAGCCACGACTAGACAATTTTACTACGCTAATTTTTCTCGTCCAGATTTAACAGCATTAAATTATTCATGGCATGAAAGTACTACGATAGTAAATGAAACCACTGGGTATTTTGTCAATAGTACCGGTACACCAGTGGCCATCGGATCTACTGCCAGTAACAATGCTAGATTTATTGTAGAAGGAGCATTAATTAAATTTGTTCCCCCAACTGGGTACTATTTTGACAGTAGTAATGAGTTAAAGCCCGGTGTACCAACGGAAGCTGCCGATCATTTAATAATTTGGGCTAGCCCCACTGCTATAATAGGCAATGGTACTAACAACGGTCTTGGTAATTTAACTGATGGTACAGGTCCAGTGGTAATTAATACCTACGTGCCAACCGGGGCTATTGCCACCATAGTAATACCTTTGTTTGTGTCTACCTTTGGCACCGCTGTACAGCAGACTATCTATAATCAAATAGTAATTAAGGCTAATTTTGGTCTAGGCTATGACAGTACAGGTACAATTACTGGCACGCCCTATACATGGTATGTGATTACTGCTAACAATCTCGCAGTGGGTGCTACATGGAGCCAAGCTCATGCTGGTAGTACTGCCGGCGCAAATCTCGATGCCAGTTGGTTAATACAATGTACCTATGATGGATCACAATATACTGCCGTGACTAGAAGTCTTGATTATTATTGGGGTAGTGTAATAGAAGTACGTTTCTTCTTTGATACCGCACAAGCTATCTATGACAGTCGCACGGGTACTGTGATCAGTGACTTCATTAAAGTATTAAAAACTAATAGTCAACCTTATACTAACTATCCGCTGTTAACTGACATACCGCTTAAAATTATAGGTCAGCCTGTGCTCAGCGACGGGCTTGTTGATGACTATCAAATATTAGTCAGCTATCAGGATCATAACAACGATGGTATACCTGATGATCCTGACTTCTTTACAGAGATAGTTGGCGTATCTCCTGCCAGTACTGCTGCCAAACAACCTTTTGTATTTTTCCAGCAGACAGTTGACTTTGATAATTTGGAACGTTATATACTACAGCCAGCAGGGTCAGTTGACGGTGACTATGCCACATTAGCTGCTATAGAACTAGTTAAAGAACAGTATGTAACTGGCAAGGTATTTTACGCTTATCAAGAACAAAACTTTTATACCTTAACTTTAAATTTATCTGGCACACGAGTGTTGACATTAACCTCAGGATGGATAGCACAGATTGGTAGACAAGATCTATATTTCCAATATAGACACAACAGCGCATTAACTAACCTCATTGATCCCGGCAGCACTAACATTATCGATTTGTATATCGTTACACTAGAATATTATACCTCTTATCAACAATGGATACAAGATACAACTGGTACGGTCACAGAACCATTGCCTCCTACCATCGATGAACTAACAACGGCCTACGCTGGTCTACAAAATTATAAGATGATCAGTGATAACATGATTCTTAACAGCGTTGAGTTTCAACCTTTATTTGGTAGTAAGGCAGCAGAGGCATTGAGAGCTACTATTAAAGTTATACCTGCTGCTAATACCAATGCCAGTAACAATCAAATACAAAATCTAGTACTAGCTACCATGAATTCTTACTTTAATATTGCCAATTGGGAGTTTGGTCAAACCTTTTACTTCTCAGAGTTAGCCGCATATATACATTCACAAGTGGGCACTTATGTGTCGTCAGTGGTTTTAGTTCCCTTAAATCCTCAGAAATCATTTGGTGACTTGTATGAAATACAATGCGCTCCATACCAAATTTTTGTAAATGGCGCAACTATCCGTGATATAGAAATAATTAATTCATTGACTAGTACAAATCTGCAGACTGCTCCTGGTAGCGGGGTAATTTAATGGCCAATCAAATTCGCACAGTTGACTTCTTACCGGAAATATTTCAAACTCCAGTAAACAAACAATTTTTATCAGCGACTCTAGATCAACTTGTCCAAGAACCACAATACAAACAAACACAGGGTTTCATAGGACAAAAAGTTGGACCAGGAGTAAATCCCAATGACAGTTATGTTGTTGAGCCAACACCCAGTCGCAACAACTATCAATTAGAACCAGGGGTGGTGTCACTGAATCCTGCCACTTCGGCTATCGATGATGTCATAACCTATCCCGGCATATTAGATGCCTTGCGTACACAAGGCGGCATAGTTGATCAAGCTGATAGATTATTTGAAAGTGAGTACTATTCGTGGGATCCATTCGTTGATTTTGACAAACTAAACAATTATGCCCAATACTACTGGTTGCCAAATGGTCCAGACGCAGTTACGGTAGCAGGAACACAAATTCCAACTACACAGACGTTTACAGTTACACGAGCAAATGGTTCTTATACTATCAGTGGCTATACTGGTACTAATCCTGCTATTACTTTAGTTAGAGGTGGTAGCTATCAATTTACAGTGGCGCAAAACAACACAGATGCCATTGACTATCGCGTTACTAACAACGGTACGAGCTCTTGGGCCATTGACTATGAGCCTAACCCCACATTAACTTTAGTTCGTGGAAATACTTATACTTTTAATTTAATACAAAATTTACCTCTTGCTTTTTACATTAAGACAGAATTAAGTTTTGGTACAACTAATATATGGTCACAGGGTGTGACTAACGGCGGTGCCTCGCAGGGCTTAGTTATTTTTACAGTGCCACAAGATGCTCCCGACGTACTATATTATTGTAATGATTTAGAATTTAATCTACGTGGTCAACTAAACATAGTTGACGCTATACCTGGTTCGGGGCCAGGATTTTGGATTCAAACACAACCTGGAATCAACGGTGTACTTCCGTGGAGTCCTAATATTTCTGATCGCACGGTGCTAGGCGTTACCAACAACGGTACTGATTTAGGCACAGTATCTTTCAACGTGCCTTTAAGCACGGCACAGAATTTTTATTACTCGATGCCAAACATCGGCAGAGTAAATTTAATAGCTGGACCACAATATCAGTTTGACAAGATCAATGGTGTAACTGTGGAAAGTTTCTTGAACTCTTACCCCAACGGAATCGATGGAATAACCAATCTCAACAATCAAACACTGGTGTTTACTACACAGTTAACCAATGTTGAAGATGGCGGATGGTATTTCTTAAGTCCTTTTTCACCACAGATTAGAACTGCTCCCAATCAAACATCACAACAGATCAGTTACGATGTAGCGGGTCAAAATTATGATGTTTATCCTTTTAATACGGTAACAACGGAAATTACTGGCTCGCCCGACCCCACAGATGGTCAATCGGGTACTTTTGATTCTATTCCATTTGATCAAGCTACACCAATAGCTGATCCTGCTGTGCAATTTAGTATATGGCGCGCAAATTATCAAACTGATGAAACAGGTACTGTATTCATATATCTAACGTCTATACAAAGTGTAGAGCCATTAACACAATTTTCTATTAGCGGCGGTGCCGAGTATGTAAACACGCAGTGGTATAAAAATAGTCAGGGCTTTTTTACTCAAATTCCTTTGTTGACGGCAACACTGCCCTATCTGTTTTATCAAGATGGACAAGATCCAAATATGTTTGGTACTATCAACTTAATAGATCAAGCTGCCAACGCCAGTATAGATGTTGTCACTGATATTTTAGGTAAAAAAACATACACTAGCCCAAATGGCGTTACATTTACCAATGGGCTCAAGGTAGTATTCCAAGGTGCTATAACACCTGCGCAATATCAAGGTAACAGCTATTATGTGCAGGGTGTGGGATCTGCAATTGTATTATTGCCGGTCACTGAATTTATCGTACCTGAAATGTACGCTGCCGAAGTCAGTACCATAACAATAACTGGTGTTAGTGGCACTGGCACAGAAGTAACTTTAACTTATTTCCCACAATCCACTGTGCCCTTTGTGCCAGGTGAATTAATCATAGTATCTAATATTGTATCAGCGACTGGTAATTACAACGGAATTTTTACGGTAGTTTCAGCAACAACTTCTCAGGTTGTATATGCTAGCTCAGCGATAGGAGTTTACGTCAGTGGCGGCTCTATTGACTCGTACGGTAATCAACCCCTTAAACCTGATTATATAACGATAAGTCAAGCTAGTATTGATCACAACCCTTGGACAAGAAGTAACAGATGGTTTCACACTGAAGTAATCTCAGCTACCGCAGCATATAATAACACCGCACCAACTTATTATAATGTTCAGCGAGCCAACAGACCTATTTTAGAATTTAGAGCAGGTACAAAATTATTTAATTTTGGCGTTGAAGGTATTACTCCTGTAAATGTCATTGACTTTACACAGACTAACGCACTAGAAAATGTCAATGGGCAAATTGGTTATGGTACAGATGGCTATACATTAGAGCAAGACAGTTTAGTAATTTTTGCCGCCGATGCCAGTCCTAGTGTGCGCAATCAAATTTACAAAGTTACATTTATCGTACCTAATCCAGCGATCACCACACCTATTATTGATCTAGTTCCAGTGACTACGGCGTTGCTAAATCAAAGTACATTCTGTACAAGTGGACTAACTCTGCCCGGTAAAAGTTTTTATTACAATGGTACTGATTGGATTCAAGCACAGCAAAAAACTTCAGTCAATCAAGCACCCATGTTTGATGTATATAACAGCAGTGGGTACAGTTTTGGTGATATAGAATATTATCCTAGTACCAATTTTACCGGCTGTAAACTGTTAAGTTACTCTGAAAATCTCGACAATCCTGTTGACAGTGTCTTAGGAATTCCTCTAGCATTTTTCAGTATAGATAATATCGGTGACATATTATTTGATAATAATTTATACACTGATACATTTGTATACACACAAACTAACGCAGGTATAACCGTTGATGTCAGTACTGGATTTGTGAGACAATATTCGACGAGATTAACTTATACCACTGAACTTGGCTGGCAAACCGCAGCGGTACCTTCCCTGCCACGCCAGCAATTTCAGTTTAGTTACGCTGGTGTACCTTTACAACTTGACGTATTAGCAGCTACGAATTTGGATGTTCCTGCTGTACAGATTTTCATCAATGATGTTTATCAGCTGCCAACCAGTTATACATTGTCAGTTAATGTCAATACCAACACTACCGTAATCACATTAACTGGTAGTGGCTACGTTACTGGCGACATCATTGAAGTGTTGGTATACAGTTCGCAGGTCAGCAAAGTAGGATTTTATCAAGTACCCATTAATTTAGAAAACAATCCTTTTAATGGCAACAGCAGTCAACTTAGTCTTGGCACGATACGACAACATTATGCCACTGTATGCGAAAACTTGCCGTCATTCCAAGGTATAATAAACGGCTCCAATAATACACGCGATTTAGGTAATATTGTTCCCTACGGACAACAAATCTTACAACAGTCATCGCCGTTGACACTGGCTGGATACTTTTTAAGAAGTATAAATTATGATATATTTGCTGCTTTATCTTACAATAGCCGTGAATATGTCAAGTATAAAAACAAATTATTGACTGCTGTAACACAATTGAATATAAGTGTAGATCAATCCGTAAGTAGTATTCTCGATGCGGCGATAAGAAGTATCACTATAAATCTCACTAGCTCCAGTCCATTTTACTGGAGTGATATGTTACCTGCTGGGACAAATTATACTTCTAATACTACTATAGTCAACCCTGTTACCACAGCAACGTTTAACACCCTACAGACTTATAATTTTACATCTAGTAACTATCTTGGTTTATTGGTCTATGTCAACGGCGTATTGTTAGTGCGTGGTAGTCAGTATATCGTATCAGCAGAAGCTCCCAAGTTAACAATTTTAGCGCCGTTAAAGGTTGGCGATGTTGTTGTTATAAATGAATATCCTACCACAGTAGCCAGTTGGTGTCCAAATACACCTAGTAAAATGGGATTGTATCCCAAATACACGCCTGAAATATATCTCGATGAAACTTATTCAGAACCCACAGTGGTGATACAAGGTCATGATGGTAGTATTACTCTCGCGTTTGGTGATATACGAGATCAGGTGTTGTTGGAATTTGAAAAACGAATTTACGACAATATCAAAGTAGATGATAACCCAATTCCCTTAACCACAGATGAAGTTGATCCAAACTTTTATCCAGCACAAACTACGGCATTGTTACCTGGATTTTTCCGCAATACTCCTTATACCTACACTGAAGTAAATCAAATATTAAACGAAGATTTCCTGTCTTGGGTAGGACAAAACAAAATAGATTATACACAACAAAATTACGTTGCTGATAATCCTTTTAGTTATAATTACAGTCAGTCAGCTAATCGCATCAATGGCGCTGAGCTTTTACAAGGTAACTGGCGCGGCATCTATCGTTATTTTTACGATACTGAGACTCCCAATACCACCCCGTGGGAAATGGTTGGCTTCAGTGAAGAACCCATGTGGTGGATGGAACGTTATGGTCCTGCTCCTTACACATCAGGCAATAATGTACTGTGGGATGACTTAGAAGCTGGCATAGTAGGTGATCCTGCTGGACCATATGTGCTACCAGAATACATTAGACCAGGCTTAAACAAAATAATTCCCGCTGGTACCGAAGGTGAGTTATTACCTCCCCTTGAATCACTTGTGGGGTTAAACGATCCTCTTTCTTTCCAAGCATCGTGGGCAGCTGGCGACGGCGGACCTGTTGAGGCATCATGGTGGAATTCATCATCTTATCCTTTTGCCATAATGCGATTAATGGCACTGACTAAGCCAGCACAGTTCTTCTCGCTATTTGCTGATAGAGACTTATATCGCTATAACACAACATTGGGACAATATCTCTATAACAACCGTTATAGATTAAATGCCAGTGGAGTACAGGTTTATGGCAATGGCGTGAGTAAAGCCAGTTATATAAACTGGATCGTTGATTACTACAGCCAATCAGGTATTAACAGTACCACAGCACTGACAGAAGCATTGGCCAATCTCGATGTGAGATTGTGCTATCGTATGGCCTCATTCTCAGATCCCGTGTATCTACGACTATTTACTGAACGCGCTGGTCCTAATTCTACCAATAATAGTTTACTGATACCGCCCACTAGTTACGACTTGTTATTTTATAAGAATCAACCATTTAATCAAATTACATACAGCTCGGTAATCGTCACCGTCACAGAATTAATTAACGGCAGCGTGGGATATACTGTATATGGTTACAGCAATGTACAACCTTACTTTGAAATTTTAGTAAGCAACCCCGCCGGACCTTATCAAACTATAAAAGTTGGTAACATTTCAGTAAATGTACCTTCGCAGTATACCACAAACACCACAGAGATTCCCTACGGTCATACATTTACCAACACCGCCAGTGTTTGTGATTTCTTATTAAGTTACGGTGGCTTTTTAGAAAATCAAGGTATAGTTTTTGACAATGTAGAAAATGGATACACATTAAACTGGCAGCAGATGACACAGGAGTTTTTAAATTTTGCCGGGCAAGGATGGACGCTGGGTACGATGATCAACCTTAATCCCTGTGCTACTAAAATTACAGCTAGCCAGCCTATCAGTATAGTCGATACCATTGCCAGTGTTACACCGGAAAATATGTTGCTGGATCAAAATCACAAAGTCTTAGATGTAAGAACTATGGTGGTTTATCGTGATGGTAATTCTTTCTCAATTACTACCACTAATGGTCAAACGATTAACTTCTTAACACTGAAATTTACCAACTATGAAGATATGGTAGTGTTAAACAACACTAGTCAATATAATGATCTAATCTATAATCCTATCACGGCTGCTAGACAAGTTAGACTCAGTCTGATAGCTTCAACTACAACAGAGTGGGATGGCCAGTTAAATGCTCAGGGCTTTATCTTAAATCTCAATAATGTAAAACAATGGCAACCTTATACCAAATATACCAAAGGTATGATAGTATTGTACAAAAACACGTATTGGCAAGCCATTACTATAAGTGAGCCGCAACAAACATTTAATTACAATGACTGGGTCAAGAGCAATTATCAAATGATTGATCAAGGCTTATTACCTAACCTAGCCAATAAAGCAGATCAATTAGTCAGCGCCTACGATGTATATCAAGCGAACTTAACCAGCGACAACGATCTATTTGCCTTTGGCTTGATTGGTTTCCGACCTCGTCAGTATATGACTGATATGAATCTGAACGGGGTTACACAAGTTCAACTATATCAACAATTTATTGGCACTAAAGGAACTAAACTAGCGGCTCAAATTTTCAGTAATGCTAACTTAGGCAAAGAGTCTGGGCAATATAATGTTTATGAAAATTGGGCTGTGCTGTCTGGCACATACGGCGCACAGGCCAATAGGAGTTATTTTGAGATACAGTTGAATCAGTCACTGCTGAAGTATAACCCATCGACTATACAAATTATTGTTCCTGGAGAAACTAGTCAGGCTAACCAAACAGTTTTTGTCAACGACTTATGGAGAGAAAGTTATAGAATAACCACTGCTAATGTATTACCTACCACTTATGAAAATAGCAGTTTGTCATCGGCATTGCCAACAGCTGGCTATGTATGTTTAGATGATGTTGATGTTACAGTGTTTAGTATCCAAGACCCTGCTGCGATTGATGCCAACCTCAATAAGATAGGCATAGGCACTTACATCTGGATAGCTAAAATTAACAGCTATAACTGGGGCGTATATCGTGTAGCAGAAGTTCCAGGTCAAATGACCTTGTTATCAAACAATCTCAACGGCACAAGCCTAGTTACATTTACCGCAGCACATGGCCTAGCAGTCTCTGATTTAATTATAATCAAGTATTTTAATCCAGCAGTAAATGGAGTTTATCGTGTACTATCGGCGCCATCGATCACTACGGTTACCATTGCGTTTACCTTTACCAATACTAATTTAACATCGGTGGGTGGTGTTGGTCTGGTATTTAAACTAGACAGTGCTAGAGTTAGTCAAGCCAGCGATATCTCAACGCTGTCATATGTTAATCATCTAACGCCCGGCGATATTGTTTGGGTAGACAACGACGGCAACGGACACTGGGAAACTTTACAAAAGCAAGCGCCATTTGTCACTAATTCTACTATTACTCCGGGCTTTTCGGCGCAGGATCAATATGCCGTAAGCCTCACACAAACCACCGACAACTTTGGAGCACTAGTAGGTGCCCCTAACACAAATAGTGGGGTTGGCGCGGTGTTGGCCTATTTCAGAGGCGTTAACACTGACTATGTTTATAGTTACACGTTTAATCCAACTGCGCGAGATACCGCAGGATTTGGTAACATAGTTACTTTTGGCAACAAAAACTGGGCCGTAGTTGGTGCCAGTGCTAGTCTGTCAGGAGTTGGCTATGCTTCGATGATCTATCGCACATCAACAGCCAGTACCTATTCTGAAACACAGTTGTTAGTTGCGCCAGATCAAAACTTTACGGCGATTGGATTTGGATCTAGCGCAGCAATTAGCCGCGACGAACGTTGGATGTATATTAGCGCACCTGGTAACAACACAGTCTATGCCTACGAACGTATCGATGTTGAGGCTCAGTCTATTGTTTATACAACAGACGGAGTAACCTCAAAGTTTGAATATACCAGTGCGTTACAAGTTAATTTTGCTGATGTAAATCAAATAACAGTCACCATAGGAAACAGCATTGCCATACCGGGATTAGAATTTACAGTTGATTCGCTATATGTGATATTTGGTATCGCTCCGGCAGCCAATCAAACATTGACCATTACTAGAAATCAACAGACACAACTAGATCAAGAAATTTATTATGGTGTACAACAAAGTGTGACATCCGGTGTTGGTCAAGGTGCTGTGTTTACACTAAACAATACCCGCGGAGTTTACTTTACCACCCTGAACTTCGGTGGGGCGTTTTACAAAGTAGGTGATACACTGACTGTATATGGTGCGGATATTGGCGGCACGACACCAGCTAACAATTTAGTCATCACAGTGACTGCTGTAAAATCAGGCGCAATTACAACATTTACTGCAACTGGTGGCAGCACTACCAATACCAGAGCATTCACGCTGTCTCAGTCGTTGTACACCGCTACAAACATTTATAGTTTCACTGTAACGGTCAACGGGCAGATACAACGTCCTTATTTAGATTATACATTTAACAACTCTACCACACTACTGACTTTCTTAACAGTCCCGTCAGCAGGATCGGTTATTATAGTAACAGCTAAAACTTACTGGCAATATATCACCAGCATTACATCCTCTGACTCAGTTATGGGAGATTATTTTGGCGCCAGTGTTGGCACTACAACTGATGGTAGACAAATCGTTATTGGCGCCGTCAACACAGAAGTAGATTCATTGGGCATGGCTGGCAGTGTATATGTATTTGACAGAAGCGTGATCAGATATTTGGTATCTAATACTAGCCAAATAACTTATGCGATGCCTGGTGTTGTAAATTCTCCCGTGGCTGTGATTGTAAACAATGTATTTTTAATCAGCACAGCAGAATCAGTTTCTGGTCAGTATACGGTTAGCGGCAGCAATATAGTATTCACTAACATCACATTTACTGCGGGCGATATAATTGAAATTGAAACTAATGATATACAACTGATTCAACAGTTTACATCCAGCACTCCCAGTTACGAAGCTAAATTTAGTTCAGCGATTAGTGTATGCCCGTTAAACTGCAGCGTATATGTCGGAGCACCGTTTGACAGCACTTATGTGCCTCAAGCAGGTTCGGTCGATCATTTGGTAAATCAGTCTAGAGTATATGGAGTTACAACTTCTGCCGTGGCTAATCCTGTGCTTACGCCAAGTGGAACATTGAGAATAAATGACAGTGTAGTCACTGTACCCGCTGCTCCCAATAACACAGTATTAGGTTTCGCTGCTGCGATTAACGCAGCAAAAATACCCAATGTTGCTGCCGTGCCTACTCCAGATTTAACTTTTGTAGGCAATGGATCAACTAAAGCATTTTATATAGGAACTCTGTACTCTACAGCCACTTCTTATACCACTGTAGTATATGTAGATGACATATTACAGACGTTTGGGGTAGATTATTCTTACACATCAGCTACAGAAGAAATTAATTTTGTCTATGCTCCTGGCAATCTAAGCAGAGTATTAGTAGTTTCCGGTAGATTGACCGTCAGTGTAGAAAATGCCGCAGCAGCCATGGCCACTAACATGATCACAGTATTGCCGGGACCAGTGAATTCAGTATTTGATCAACTAGGGTTTGATACATTTGTGTTTACACAGCAGATATTAAGTCCTGCGGCAACAGCATATGGGCAGTTTGGATCAGCACTTAGCATTGATACTAACGCTGTTAACTTAATTGTTGGTGCTCCAAATGGCAATGTCTATGAGGCCACTACATTTGATGCTGGACAAACTTATTTTGATGAACACAGTACTACATTCTTTGATCCTATCAACAACGGCGGGGTAGCATATACCTATGATTACTTCCCTGGTAGCTCTAATACCTTAGCCAATGCTGGTCAATTTGCGTTTGGCCAACAAATTTACAACAGTAATACAGCAACTGGTGATAGATTTGGGGTAAGTGTAAATTATACCAGTGGCAGATTAATGATAGGCGCTCCTGGCGGGTTGACTAACAATACTACTAACTTGAGTTACATTACATTATTCGATAATCCCACCAACTCACCTGCTTGGATGCCTATACGCAGTCAACAACCGGTGGTAGATGTATACGCATTGAATAGCGTATTTACGTATAGCGGTGGGCAAGCTGTTGGAGTAAACGTTACCGCTAACGCAGGAACTCAAAACTACTTTGATTTCTTTGATCCTTTACAGGGAAAAATATTAGGTGTTGCTAGACAAAATATTGATTATATAGGTGCTGTTGACCCTGCTCAGTACAACACAGGATCTGTTCACAACAACGGTAATATGTGGACCAGTGAGCATATCGGTGAGATGTGGTGGGACACTAACTCTGTGAGGTTTATTGATCCCAATCAAGATGACATATTATACGCCAGCAGACGTTGGGGAACAACATTTCCGGGCAGCAGTGTAGATATATATCAGTGGGTTGAAAGTTCTATCCCTCCGGCTAACTATAATGGTCCTGGTACACCATTGAGTGCTATCAGTTATACCGTCAGCTCACAACTAGGTCAAAATAATATTTTCCAAACACTATATTATTTCTGGGTCAAAGGTATTACCACGATATCCAGTGGATCTGGAAAAACTCTCAGTAGCAGTGGCATCAGTAGTTATATATTAGATCCGCGTAGTAGTGGATTACCTTACATTGCCGGACTAAATGCTTCGACAATAGCGATTTATAATGCTCAAAACTTACTGAACTCCACTAACACGATTTTAAGTGTGGGCTTTGATCAACAAATAAATGATGCTGTAGTACACCAAGAGTATCAAATCATCACTGATGGTGTTGCCAATAGTTTCTTAAACACACAACTATATCGTAAATTCCAAGATAGTTTGTGTGGTGTTGACACAGCAGGTAATTCTGTGCCTGATCCAACACTGAGTCCAGGTATGCGTTTTGGTGTGCAATTTAGACCACGACAAAGTATGTTTGCTGATAGATTTACGGCATTACAGAATTATTTGGGAAGAGCCAATACAGTATTAGCACAGTATCCTATCACAGAAACACGCAGTTTTAATTTATTAAATTCATCTCAGCCAACACCTACGGCTAGTTCCGGCGCGTGGAATTTTACAGTACCTAACTTAGAAGTACTGGGTTATCAAAATATCAATGCTGTGCCTGTGGGATATCGTTATCTAGTTCTAAGTGACAGCAGTCAACAAGGTCGTTGGACCATCTATCAAGTACAGTCTACTCGTACATTACTATTAGTACAAGTACAAAGTTATGTTACATCACTGTACTGGTATTATATAAACTGGTATCTCCCTGGGTATAATAGTAGCATAGCTCCTGTGGCTGCGGTACAAAACTATGGACAGTTAGCTACTCTGTCTTATACCACTGCGCCAGTAAATTCCAGTGTTCGTGTGATCGATAACGGTGCGGGTAAGTGGGAGATCTATCTGCGCACTGGGTTAGATGCTGCCAATGATTGGACCCGTGTGGGGCTCGAAGATGGTACCATAGCATTTGCCGAATCGCTGTGGAATTATACTGTGGGCAATTTTGGATTTGGAGCTGAAGTATTTGATGCTCAGTATTTTGATGAGTCGCCACGTGTTGAAACACGCTACATTATCCAAGCATTAAACGAAGAAATTTACGTCGGCGATTTAGAGATACAACGTAACAGCAGTTTAATCTTAATGTTTAATTATGTTTACAGTGAGTTTACTGATCCTTCTTGGTTAGTAAAAACCAGTTACGTTGATGTCAATCATAATATACGTAGTTTATTACCTTATCAAACATACCTCACAGATAATCAACAGTTTGTATTAGATTACTTTAACGAAGTTAAACCATATCACGTACAAGTGCGACAGTTTAATTTAATCTACACAGGAGAAGATGATTTCCAAGGCGATATAACTGACTTTGATCTACCAGCATACTGGGACAAAGCATTAGAGTTGCCACAGTTTGTTAGCCCGATATTAACACCTTATGATGTAGCAGTTACACCGCATTACTCCACAGTCAGTGATGCTGCTCCAAATGCGCAGATCTGGGTTGAACCCAGTTTATATAATCAATGGTTCACTAATTATCTACTAAGCATACAAAGTGTAGCCATAGCATCGGGTGGATCAGGATATACTACTACCCCAGTCGTCACAGTAGCTGGAGTCTGTACAACACCAGCAGTGATGAAAGCCGTGATCAACGGCGCAGGCCAAGTAGCTGCTATTACGGTAGTCAATCCCGGAGCAGGATATCTAACCACAGCGATTATTACTATTTCCGGCGGTAACGGAGTTGGAGCACAGGCTGTGGCTTACATGGGCAATAACCAAGTACGCTCAATCAAAACTACCATCAAGTACGACCGTTATGAATATAAAACCAGTATTATTAACTGGACATCTGGCGAAACTTACACATCGGGCGAGTTGGTAAGAGCTGACAATAAAGTGTGGCAACCGTTGGGCACTGTTACAAATACAATATTTGACCCGAGCCAGTGGCAGTTAGTGGAAGCAGGTTCGTTAAGTGGAGTTGATCGTACCATGGGTTATTATGTATCAACACCTGATACCCCTGGTCTATCTCTGCCCTTGTTAGTAGATGGAATTGACTATCCCGGCGTTCAAGTTCAAGGTCTGGGATTTGACATGAATACTGGTTTTTCGCGTAGTACATTTGATATCACGCCGTTTGATAATTATTCACTAGATGCTAACGGGCAACCTACATATTTCTTAGGATTATTAGACACTATCTTTGAAAGCTCGTATGTTGATCCCTACTTGGGTACACGTGCCACTGACATCAATGTCGTGGGCGGGGCTTATGTCGATGCTTTTGAAAGTCACGCACCGGAAGAATTGCTACCAGGTATAGAATTTGATACCTTAGATTATCGTGTGTACACAACACCCGGAGCTGACTGGCAGGGTATTGGTCATGGATTCCCACAACGATTATCTAGGGTAATCTATAGTGCCGCTGCCCCTACTATCAGCTTTACCGGATTGATGCCATATCCTGTGGCATTGATCGTTACCAATGAGTCACGCGGATATGATTTAACTCTGGGTTTAGACTATACTGTAAATTGGGCAGCGCAGACGTTTACAGTATTGTCAACATCGCAACTAGTGAAAAACAATGATCAACTAGGCATTTATGTTTACGAACTTGGCGGAGGCAATCAACTATTCAAAGGTATTTACAACGGCAGTGAGGTACTAAATCATTTAACTGTGCCGGTTGAGTATAACTTAATACAGGAATTTGCGATTTTTGTCAACGGTGTTTACTTATCCAGCGGCTACACTTATACAGCAGGAGCCGCAGCGGGCACAACCGTAATCAATTTTGCTACAACTTATGGCAGCAGTGACTTTATCAGTCTAGTGGCTATTTCTCCCACCACCATTGACGGGGTCACAACAAACTACTCATGGAGTGCTCCTGTAACGCAGATCATCACGGCCACCGGCATCTTAACTTATACGCTGACCAACAGTCTAGCCTATACTAATAGTATAAATGCTGTGGTCAATGTCAACGGCATACGTGCTCGTACTGCTGCTGGCGTTAATTATTTAGGCAACGGTACTACCACAGTATTTGAAGTGGCACAGAGATTGGGTGTTGATCAAAGTGCGATAGTTTCAGCGGATGTAGTGGTATACTTCAATGATGTATTACAAAATGCCAGCGCATATACTGTAACCCCAGCGGTCTCTGGCGCCACCGTGACCTTCGGCACAGCACCTGCGCTAGATACGAGAATTTGTATTGCCGTACTAACTGGCGTACAGGCAGTTATCGATGCTGTGGCCAGTACACTGTCATTTATACCTAACCGTGGTCTTGTGCCAGTAGCCGGGCAGCCTATTACCGTTACAACATGGAATGATACCAGAGAACAACGCCTATTAACCCAGGTATTTGTGGGTCCAGTCACAGTGGGTACTACCGTCAGCGAAGGATTTGATACTATAAACTATGACACGTTGTTTATAGATGAAGTTGTGTTGGCTAACACTCCTGGTCCATTCCCGGCTACCACATTAAAAGATGGATTCGCGTATCAAATTAATGTATTAGGATCCACTGACTTTACACTGATAGGTGCTCCTGACAATAATGTGGGTACGGTGTTCTTAGCTAACTTGACGATACCAGTTGATGCCATCATCACCACTAGTGGACAATTCCACTGTTCCGCAACTTCGTCTGCGCTGAGAGTGGGCGAGATGATTACTATTTCCGGCGTGTTAACTGGGTCAGCTGGTATTACAGGATATACTCCACCCGCTAAAAATTACTATATCATAGCCACCAACGGTGTAACTACATTTACTCTTTCTGAAACTGTGGGTGGCGCAGCGATCACAACTGTTACTGGTTCCACGACCGGATTATTATTTACGATACAGGGTACTGGCACTGGAAACGCACTAGAAGTACAGTATATCCGCAGCAATGACACTAATTTATACAATGGCGATTCTGGATCCTTTGACACTACTATTGGTACGACGGCCTCAGTTAATAATTTAAATTTAGGAACGATAATAACTGATCCTTCACGTTTATGGGTATCGTTAAACGGCAGAGTGCTGAATCCTGATGTAGATTATGTATTAGAAACTGTCGATGCTCAATCTCAAGTTATCTTAACTTACGGTATACTACAGTCAACTGATGTCGTAATAATCACACAGTTCACTAACTCAATCGTACCGGAAGCATTGGATTTCCGTATATTCCAAGACATGCGTGGCGGACAAGCAGTGTATAGAATCACGGTAGCCACCACTACCACTGTAGTTGAGCCTGTGGCGTTAAACGATGATGTCATTTATGTCAAAGATGTTAACGCATTAGCGATTCCCAATTTCATAGCTAACATTTGGGGCGTAGTTACTATCGATGGCGAACGTATCATGTATCGTGAAATAGACTTTGCCAACAATTCAGTCAGGAGTTTATTGCGTGGCACAGCGGGTACAGCAGCCGCAGCTCATGCTGTAGGTGCTGCTGTTTATAATGAAAGCAGAGGTAATTTACTGCCAGAACAATTTCAAAACTATATTGTCAGCAATACTATATTAGCCAACGGTGTTGCTACAGAATTCACAGCAGCAGATATATCATTAAGCGGTACCAATACTGTGATCTGGATAGAATATGACAGTTACTCTGGAGCTACTACAGTGATAGACGGCGTCAACTACTATTATGCCAAAAGAACAGTACCAGCTAACACAGCCATCACCGATCCCACTTACTGGCAGCCGTTGAATCGTGCGGTACAAGTGTATGTTGCGGGTGAGTTACAAACTTCAGGATATACATTTGTCAGTGAAAATCCTGTAACCATTGAATTCACTGCGGCACCGGCCAATGGCAGCGACGTCACTATATTAATTAAACGTGGAGTAACTTGGTACGAGCAGGGCCCAAATACTGCCAGTAACGGAGTACCTTTACAAGAAACCAACACTGCCGCTGCTAGATTCTTACAGGGCCATTAAAGTTTCAAAATATACGATTTCAAAATTATAAATACGCATATGGAAAATAAAACAGTTAATCAAACACCACAAGCCCAACAGCCCGTTAAGCAGCCTGATGATACTAATTTGGTATCTGTAGAGGGTTTTGTAAAGATATTTGATCCAAAGACGCGCAAAGTATTTGTGGAGCAAAAGGCATGATGTCAGCATTTACGCCCACGATCAAAGGGCATATTAAGATCACAGACCGTGTCACTGGCGAAGTGTTAGTGGATAAAGACAATGCCATTAATTATGAAACGATTTCTATAGCTATGGCCAATACTCTCAGTGATCAAGGCGTTGGATGGATTTACTCTATGGCTTTTGGTAACGGCGGCAGCGCAGTAGACCCGACTGGAGTCATCACTTACCTGCCTCCCAATGTCACTGGACAAAATGCCAGTTTATATAATGAAACTTATGCTAAGGTAGTAGATCAACGATCAGCAGCTAATTTAGATCCTATCAACAACAACATGACGGTGTTACATACTCCGGGCAAGTATTATACTGATATATTAGTAACTTGTATGTTAGATTACGGCGAGCCAGCAGGGCAACAAGCATTTGATAACAGTACCAATTTTAACGGTGAGTATGTGTTTGATGAGCTAGGTTTACAATGTTGGAACGGGTCAGCTAGTAATTTGTCTTTGATTACACACGTTATTTTTCATCCCGTACAAAAAGCGCTCAATCGTTCGATACAAATTGATTATACCTTAAGATTACAATCGCTGACCAATCTTTCAGCAACATAATATGAATAAAATCAAATTTTTTCCAAAAACTGGACGTTTGATAGTACTAAATATAAATATAGAATAGGACACTGACGTATATGAGCTATACAATTAATCTAACAAACGGTAACGTTTTTGCTGTCATACCATCCGGTACTATTAACCAAGCCAGTTCAATGACGTTGATTGGTCAAAACTACGCGGGTTATGGTCAATTTTTGGATGACAATTTCATACGATTACTAGAAAATGGAGCTAACAATACTCCTCCCAGCGCACCGTTAGTTGGGCAATTATGGTTCAATACTACTTCGGGTGTATTAGAAGTTTACAATGGAGCAGGCTTCAAGACTCTAGGCGGCAGTCAAGCGTCTAGTTCTGCACCTTCAAATAATGCAGTTGGCGACTTGTGGTATAGTACTACTAATCAACAGTTAAATGTCTGGACTGGCTCGCAATGGTTATTAGTTGGTCCAATCTATAATTCAACCACAGGAATAACAGGAGCACTACCCGGAACCGTAGTTGACAATACATCAGTAGCACAT
>Ga0114959_10001100_pt1 | contig 24412 bp, 16 predicted proteins | sample C_130625_EF_Meta_FD_87317 | JGI IMG/M metagenome (GOLD analysis project Ga0114959, IMG submission 87317) | Freshwater microbial communities from Lake Croche, Canada to study carbon cycling - C_130625_EF_MetaG | ecosystem: Environmental > Aquatic > Freshwater > Lake | place: Lake Croche, Canada... | reverse complement strand
TTGTTTTCCGTCTCCATCCGCAGTTCGTCGCCGTCGGCACGAAGCCGCACCGTTGTCACAAACGGCGTCTCGACAAAGCAGATCCGCAGCGTGAACGTGTCTCCCTCCCAGCCGGCCGCAACGGCCGCAGGGCGCGGAGGATAGCCCCCCCAGGCGACGTCGCCACGGCGCCACGCCCCCCGGCCGCATTCGATGCGCTGCTCGTTTCCGTCGGCCCGAAACACGACCGCCTCCCCATCAGCGCCGGGAACGATCGCCACCGATTCGAGTTTCGAGTCATTCTCGCTGAAGCCAAACACCTTCCCGGCAATCCCCGCAGGCGCCGTGCCGGCCGGCGGCAGAGGCACCTGGAGCGAGCCGAGCTTGGAGGCAAGCCGTCCTGCGGCCGCGTCGTCGGCTGGGAGCGGCACGCGCCGGAAGGCCGGCAGGAGCTTCTTCCAGACGATGTCGAGAACGCGCTGCATGTCGCGCGTGCCCGACGTGATCGCCACCACGGCGTCCTCCTCCGGCAACACGATGCAATATTGGCCGAACGCCCCGTCGCCGCGGAAGGCACCGTGTCGGCAGCGCCAGAACTGGTAGCCGTAGCCCTGGTCCCAGTCGCTGTCGGGATGACTGCCGTTGGCCACCTGCCGAGTCGTTGCTTCCTCGACCCAGGCCGCGGGGACGATCTGCCTCCCCTCCCACGTTCCCTTCTGGAGGAGCATCTGGCCGAAGGTCGCGATGTCGCCAGTGCGGACACTCAACCCGAAGCCACCGACGCTCATCCCCTCCGGGCTCTCCTCCCAGGTCGCCCCCTCGATGCCGAGTGGCGCAAACAGCCGCGGCCCGAGATAGTCGTGGAGCTTTTCCCCCGTCGCTTTCTGAACAATCGCCGACTGCATGAAGGTCGCCGGCGTGTTGTAGAGGAAGTGAGTCCCTGGCTTGAACGGGACGGGATGGGCGAGGAACTGCCGCACCCACGGCTCGCTTCGCCGATGCGGCGGCTCCCCTTGATGCCCGGTGGCCATGCGGAGGAGGTCCCTGACGCGCATCGCCTTCAGATGGGCTGACGGCTCCGCCGGGGCCTCGGTGGGGAAGAACTCGAGCACCGGATCGTCGACGCGGAGCTTTCCCTCCGCGACCGCGATCCCCACCGCCGTCGACGTGAAGCTCTTGGAGAGGGAGTAGAGCTGATGGCGCAGTGCCGGCTTGTACGGCGCCCACCAGCCCTCGGCGACCACATGACCGTGCCTCACCACCATCACGCTGTGGATTCCGTCGGCCACCGCCGCGTCGCCGGCGGCGTCGAGGGCCTCGACAAACGAGAGCAGGTCGACCGACGACACCCCCTGCGCCTCAGGCGCGCTCCGCGGCAGATCCGCGGCGGGGACGACGGCACTCGACAGCACAAGCAGGAGCAGCAGGAGAACACGGGGCATGATGAAGCAACTCACAAGGAACGTGGAGAAATCAATGACTGTGCCTCGGCACCGTCCGACAGACGTCGCGGAACGTACAGGCGAAATCGAGGCAGCCGCCGGTGTGCAACTGCCCGACATGATCGCGGTAGAGTTGCTGCCAGGGGGTCGCGCTGGCGGGTACCGTGTCCCAGGCGGAGGTGTCGCGGGCTTGCCACTCCCCTTCCGGAACGAGGGCATCCACCCGTCGGGCTTCCAGGTCGACACGGACACGATCGCCGGTCCGCAGCCGCGCCAGGCCCCCCCCGGCAAAGGCCTCGGGGGAGGCATTGAGGATCGAAGGGCTCGCCGCGGTGCCGCTCTGGCGGCCGTCACCGAGCGTCGGCAGCTCCGAGATCCCGCGGCGAACGAGCGCCTCCGGCGGGAGCATGTTGACCACCTCGCCGCTTCCGGGAAAACCGAGCGTGCCACAGCCGCGGATCACGAGCAGCGTCGTCTCGTCGATCGCAAGCGCCGCGTCATCGATGCGGGCGTGGTAATCCTCGGGCCCGTCGAAGACGACCGCCCGGCATTCAAACGTCTCCTCGGCCCCCGGTTCCGAAAGAAAGCGACGGCGGAAATCGGTGCTGATCACGCTCGTCTTGAGGAGCGCCGCGTCGAAGAGATTCCCAGAGAGGACGAGAAAGCCGGCCCGCTGGCGGAGCGGCGCGGCAACAGAGCGGATCACGCCACCGTCGGGAAGCGGGGCCGGGGAGACGTTCTCCGCCACAGTCTTCCCGCTCACCGTCAGCGGCGTGCCATCGAGGAGGCCGTGCCGGAGCAATTCGGCCATCACGGTCGGCAGCCCGCCGGCCCGATGAAAATCCTCGCCGAGGTGAGCGCCGGCCGGTTGGAGGTCGACCAAGAGCGGCAGGTCGTGGCCGTAGGTCTCCCAGTCGCGGATCGCGAGTTCGATCCCGGCATGGCGGGCGACGGCGATGATGTGCGGCGGGCAGTTGGTGCTCCCGCCGAGGGCCGTGTTGACGCGGATGCAATTGAGGAGCGCGGCGCGGGTCACGATCCGCGCCGGCCGCAGATCCTCCTCCACCATTCGCACGATCCTTTTTCCCGCCCCGTGTGCCGCCTGGCCCCGCTCGCGGTAGGGCCCGGGGATCTGCGCCGTGCCCGGCAGGGCCATGCCGAGCGCCTCGGCGAGGCAGTTCATCGACAGCGCCGTCCCCATCACGTTGCAGTGGCCGACGCTCGGCGCCGAGGCGGCGAGAAGCTCCATGAACTTCTTCTCGTCGATCTCGCCCGCCGCGAGCCGCCGCCGCGCTTCCCAGATGATCGTGCCGGCGCCTGCCACCTCGCCATCGAGGTAGCTGTTGAGCATCGGGCCACCGTTGAAGACAAGCGCCGGGAGATTGCAGGTGACCGCGGCCATCAGCGCCGCCGGCGTCGTCTTGTCGCAGCCAGTCGTGAAGATCACGCCATCGAGCGGATAGCCGTGGAGAATCTCGACAAGGCCGAGGTAGGCGAGGTTGCGATCGAGGGCCGCCGTCGGCCGCCGCGCCGACTCCTGGAGCGGGTGCATCGGAAAGACGAGCGGCAGCCCACCGGCATCGCGGACGCCGTCACAGAGCCGCTTCACCGACTCGAGATGGACGCGGTTGCAGGGGGTGAGGTCGCTTGCCGACTGCGCGATCCCGATCACTGGCCGTCCCCCCTGAAGCTCCCCCGGGGTCAGCCCCGAATTGAGGAAGCGCTCGAGGTAGAGCGCCGTCATCCCGGGATTGCCCGGCTCGTTCCACCACTGTTCCGAGCGCAATCGCGTCGTCATCCATCAACTCCCGGCTTTGGCATCGATATCACTCTCGTCTCGAGGAACTCGCGGATCCCCTCCTCGCCCCCCTCGGCACCGATTCCGCTCTGCTTCACGCCGCCGAACGGGATCTCGGCCTTGAGCGGCCGCCACTCGTTGACGCCGACAATCCCCGCCTCGAGCGCCGAGGCCACCGCGCGGAGACGGGCCAGATCGCTGCCATAGACATAGGCCGCCAGCCCGTAGGGCGTGGCATTGGCCCGTTCCACCGCTTCGGGAAGCGTTCGATAGCTGAGCAGCGGGATCACCGGCCCGAAAATCTCCTCACTCGCCAGCCGCATCGAATCCTCGACCCCCGCCACCACCGTCGGCGGAAAGAAGTTTGGCTGATCGAGTCCCGGCACATCCTCGAAGCTCCGGTTCTCCGCCACGACCCGCCCCCCGGCTGCCACCGCCTCCGCGACGCGGCCACGGACGTCGCGACAGGCGGCCGTATGGATCAGCGGGCCAGCGTCGATTCCTTCGGCCAGGCCATCGCCGACACGGAGCGCCTTGATCCGCGCGGCAAGCCGCTCGATGAGCTCCCCTTCGCGATCCGCATGAACGAAAATCCGATTGGCCGTCACGCACACCTGCCCCGACACGAACATCTTCAAGCGGACGAGCTGATCGGTGACAAACTCCAGATCGGCATCGGGGAGGATGATGAACGGCGCGTTGCCGCCGAGCTCGAGCGACAGCCGCTTGATCCCCGGTGCCGCGGCGGCCATCAGGCTGCTACCGGTGGCCGTCGAGCCGGTGAGGCTGAGCACGCGCACGCGCGGGTCCGAGGCAAGCACCGGCCCGACGACGCTCCCCTTCCCAGGCACGATCTGGAGCACCCCAGGCGGCAATCCTGCCTCGGCAAGGATCGGCGCCAGGGCGAGCGCTACCAGCGGCGTCGCCTCGGCCGGCTTCCACACGGCCGTGCACCCGGCGGCGAGCGCCGCGGCCACCTTCTTCGCTCCTTGCGCGAGCGGGAAATTCCACGGCGTGATCAGACCGGCAACCCCGGCGGGGCACTGCTCGACGAGGAACTCCCTTCCTGCCTCGGGATGGGGCACGATCCTCCCGTGGACACGCCTCGCCTCTTCGCCAAACCACTGGAAGAAGCTGGCGGCATAGTCGACCTCGCCGGCGGCTTGGGAATAAGGCTTTCCCTGCTCGGCGGTGAGGAGGCGGGCAACCTCGTCGCGGCGCGCATGCAACGCCGCCGCCGTGCGCTTGAGGATCTCGCCTCGCGCGGCCGCTGGAATCTCGCGCCAGCCGCGGCCGGCACGGGCCGCCCCCTCAATCGCCGCCGTGACGGCGTTGGCATCCGCACGACCGACCTCGGCGAGCAGGGCGCCGGTCGCTGGATTGCGGACGGTGCATGCATCGCTGCCGCGGTGACTGGCATGCCGAGAGGCGCCATCGATCCACGGGGCGGGCTCAAACCAAAACGGGGGGCATGTTTTCATGATCGATGCTGGACGGCGTGACAGACGGTGAGGCGAAGGCTCGTGGATCGGGTCGTGGCCTGAAGGCCGATGAATCAACCGGCGACCGAATCAACCGGCGACGTTGAGGACGTTTCGGTAGATCCGCTCGGCATCGGCCGCCGTCACGGCGACGGGATTGGGATCGATGAGGCGGCGATTGTTGGCGGCGGCGCTTGCCATCGGGGCAATGTCGTCCGTGGGCACGACGACCTGCTCGAGAGCCGCGCGCAGGCCAATATCGCGGGCGGTGGCATCGAGCCGGTCGGCGAAGGCCAGGGGCTCGAGTGCCCCCCACTCAAGCGCCCTTCCCAGGGCCGCGAAGTCGGCGGCGCAGGCCGGGGCGTTGTGCCGCATGAGTGCCCCGGCAAAACATCCGGTGATCACACCGTGGGGAATGTGGAAGCGGCCGCCGAGGGGAAGCGCGAGGGCATGAACGGCACAGCACGAGGCGTTGGCGAATGCCATGCCGGCCAGATGCGATCCAATCGCCATCCGATCGCGGGCCTCCTTGTCGCCGGGATCACGGCAGACTCTCTCGAGCGCCGGCCCGATCTGCCGGGCCGCCTCGAGGGCGAGGCCGCGGGCGATCGGCGTGGCGACGCGGGCGATGAAGGCCTCGATCGCGTGGACGAGCGCATCCATCCCCGCCGCGGCAGTGACCGCCGGCGGCAGCCCGTCAGTGAGCGCAGGATCGACGATGGCGATGTCGGCGAGGAGCAACGGATCGACGACGCCCACCTTGGTGCCAGCCGCGCTGTCGGTGAGGATCGCCACAAAGGTCGCCTCCGAACCGGTGCCGGCCGTCGTCGGCACGAGGATCGTGGGAATGCCGCGCCCCCCGGCCTTGCCGATTCCGACGTAGTCGGCCGGCCCGCCGCCGCGGCGGGCCACAAGCGCCGCCACCTTCGTGGCATCCATCACACTCCCGCCGCCGAGCCCGATGACGACATCGACGGCCGCTGCGCGAATCTGCTCGGCGAGGCGGGCGACGTCAGCGAGGGGAGGCTCGGGGGAGACGTCAACAAACTGCCCGGCGAGGATCCCGGCGTCGGCGAGTGGCGCTGCGACCATGGCCAGGATTCCGGCCGATTCCACCCCCCGATCGCTGACGAGAAACGCCCGCTTCCAGCCCCGTCGCTGACAGATCTCGGCCAAGCGGTCACTGGCCCCGCGGCCGGTGATCACCCGCCGCGGAAGGTGGTTTTCGTAGCCCTGGCGAATGTCGATCATCAGCTTCCCCCTCCCCTCTTCCCTCCGGCCAGTGCTCGCGTGCTGGCTCCCGCTATCGCGGTGGAGGGATCGTACCAAACCGGCCTTCGCCCACCGCCGGCCCCGTCGCCGCGGGGAGAGCCGAAAAAAATGTTTGAAACCGATCGGCCTGTCGATTGACTCTAGAGGGAGGGCCGGACTACGATTCCACAAGGGGAACGTTGGCGGCTTGGAGTCTCGGGCTGCTTGGCCTCGACCCATCCGCTCCCCCGAAGCGTACAGACGGCCATGCGTCCTGCATCCCAGCACTTCCTGTCGCGGCTTCTCCGCTCCTGCGGGATCGTGGCGGTGCTGGCGCTCATCACGCTGGGTTCTTCAGCGTCGGCCGAGGCGAGCTGCGGCGATTGGCTTGTCGGCCACGACCTGCCCGACCACGCGCCGCAACTGATCTCCGCGGTGGAAACGGAAGGCAATCAGGCCAAGCCAGCCGAGGCCCCCCGACGTCGCCCCTGCAACGGCCCCTCCTGTGGCCGGGCTCCGGTCGCCCCGCTCGCGCCGGGCGACGCCCCGACTACCCCCCTCGAGCTCGATCGAGCGGCCCTGCTTTCCAGCCTTCTCCCGCTCGATGCCTCGACCTCAGGCGCCTGGCTCGTCATCGACGAGCCGCTCTCGATTCCGGCCGTCTCCGGCCCCCCCGAGCGCCCGCCCAGGGTTGCCTGACGACGGCGCAGGGCGTTTGCGCCCCTGGTCCCTCCCTGTGGCGCTTTGTCACGCGTGGGGATCGGAGCGCTTGAGCCCTCTCTGAACCGTCGTCCCCGGTCCGTTCCATCGGGCGACCCTCCGCGTTTTTCTGCCGAGGATTTCGCCACCCCTGCAAAGGGGCAGTGATGGGGCTGGCTCCGGGCTTCGCCTCGGATAACCCGGCACTCCTCCGTGCCACCGCTCCCGTCGACGGCTCCGCGCCCTCAGGCCGCGATAGCCTCGTCAGGGGGCACCGCATTCGGTCCTGTCGGTATCTCGATTCATTCGATCCGTTCCTTCCATTTTTTCATCCCGATCCCGCTTCCAGGAACCCACCTCATGACCACCCCCGTGCACCGTCGCTCCCGGGCCTTCACCCTTGTTGAGCTCCTCGTCGTCATCGCCATCATCGGCACCCTCGTGGGGCTTCTTCTGCCGGCCGTTCAGTCGGCTCGCGAGGCGGCCCGGCGGTCGCAGTGTGCCAACAACGTCAAGCAACTCGGCCTCGGCCTCCAGAGCCACCATTCGGCGAAGGGCTTCTTTCCCACCGGACGCAATGCGCAGTCGATATCCACCCACACCTACCTCCTCCCCTATATCGAGCAGTCGACGATCTTCCAGCTCGTCGATCCAACCAAGGCCTGGAACGATCCGTTCCACACCTCCGTGGCGGCGATGAAAGTCTCGACGTTCGCCTGCCCGTCCGATCCGGCCACCTACCTGCCCGCCGCGTACGCCCAAAACAACTACCGCTTCAATCAGGGTTCGGGAGTCCTGTGGGGCAATCCCCCCACGGCCTCGTCCGATCCGAACTTCGGCATGCCCGCACCGGACGGCGTCTTCTTCCTCGACAGCAAGGTGCGGATGGCGGAGGTGCTCGACGGCGCGAGCCAGACCGCGGCGATCAGCGAGCACGGTGTCGGCGACTTCAACAACGGCCTCTCCACGCCCCGCACCGATACCTTCTGGCCCCAGACGAATCCCAGCACCACCGACGAGGCGATCCAGCAGTGCCTGGCGATCGATCCGTCGAACCTCTCCTCCCAGCGGTTCAGCAACATCGGCGGCCCCTGGCTCTACGGCTATCACTCGACGACGATCTACTTCCACTCCAATGTCCCCAACACCCGCTCCTGCATGTTTCCGCCGGGACGGATCATGACCACCGCCCTGAGCTACCACTCAGGCGGCGTGATGATGGGGATGTGCGATGCGTCGGTGCGGTTCGTCTCCGATGGGGTCGACCTGAAGATCTGGCGCGGCCTCGGCACGAAGAGTGGCGCCGAAATCGTGTCGGGCTTCGATGCCCAGTGATCGACTCCTGCCGGAGGCCCACGTCTCACGCCTCCCCACCGAAAGGCACATGACGATGCGAACCCCCGGGCTCCCCTGCCCCCCGTTCCGTTGGCTCCTCCTCGCGCCGGCGATCCTCGTCGGTTGCGGGCGGGGGCCAGAGTACAAGGCCGAGCCCGACAAGGCCGCGGCGGTGATCGAGGCAGCGCTCTCGGCCTGGAAGGAGGGGAAGAGCTGCGACGATTTGCGGAAGCTTTCCCCTCCGATCCATGTCGCCGACGAACGCTGGCATGGTGGGGCGACGATCACGTCCTACACGATCGGCGACGGAAAGCCGTTCGGCCCGAGCACCCGCTTCGAAGTAACCCTCGAAGGCCCCCCACCGATCGGCACGAAGAAGGCGACCTACACCGTCTCCACCCAGCCCGCGATCAGCATCGCGCTGGGCGACTGACTCCCTCTCCCCTTCGGAAACATTCGCCATGGTACGCCTCCTTTCGCTCGGCCTCGATCATGGGCTCGCACTTGTCTTGGCTCTTGTCGGTGCCGCGGCCGCCGTCGCTGCCGACGACGCCCCGCGCCCGACGCCCGTCACGCGACCGGCGATGAAGCGAATGCTCGAGGGGATGAAGTCGCGGCACGAGCGGATCCCTCTCCCCGAGCCGACCGCGGCCGAGAAGGCAGCCGCCGCCGAAGATCCCACGGCTCTTCTCTACGAGAACCGGCTCCGGGCCCTCTATCTCCCCGGCACGGAACTCCGCGGCTATCTCGGCTTCGGTGGCGCAGCGCCGAAGCGCCCCGGGGCCCCACCCCCGAAGGTCGTCGTCGAGCCCGATCCGGCCGTGACGCTCGACTACGGCTTCAAAACGCGGCTGTTCTGGATCGCCTCGCGGACTAACAACTGCCAGTACTGCCTCGGCCACCAGGAATCGAAGCTCCTCGCCGTGGGGATGACCGACGACGATCTCGCCCGGCTCGACACCGACTGGAGCGGCTTTCCGGAGAACGAGCAGGCCGCCTTCGCCCTGGCGCGGAAGCTCACCCTCGCCCCCGGCAGCCTCAACGACACCGACATCGACCAGTGTCTCGCGCACTTCACCGGCAAGGAGATCCTCGAGATGGCCCTGTCGGTGGGGGGCAACAATGCCATCAACCGCTGGAAGGAAGGGATCGGCGTCGCTCAGGCGGGAAACGGCGGCAACTCCGGCTGGGCGCAGGCGAGCGCCGACGGAGTCCACTCCTACCTGACGCCAACCGCCGACCGCTTCGGCACCGTCGCCTCCGCCGTGGCGATCCTCTCAAGCGCTAAGTCCAGTGACGATCTCGCCGTCACGGCTCCCCCTTCGCCGCTCCCCTCAGCCGAACAGATCGCGGCCGGCCTCGCTACCGCCCGCTCGCGGAGCGCCCGCCTGCCGCTCGTCGCGGAGCCGCAGGCCCGCGAGATCCTCGGGGCCCTCTCGCCCGAGGGGGCGATGCCCCACTGGATGCGGCTGCTGGCCCACTTTCCCGTTGCTGGCCCACGGATGGTGAAGGCCTTCGAACTCACCGCCGCGTCCCCGGGGCTCTCCTCAGTCGATCAGGCCCGGATCGCCTGGACCGTCGCCCGGCGCAATCGAGCCTGGTATGCCCTCGGCCTGGCCGAGGAGCGTCTCCGGGCCCTCGGTGCCGATGACGCGGCCCTTGCCGATCTCGCCGGCGACCAGTCCAGGCTCTCAGCGGCCGACCGCGCGGTCCTCGTCGTCGCCGACCGCCTCGCCGCGAGCCCCGTCGCCTGCACCGACGCCGACTTCGAGACGGCGCTCGAAGCGACGACGCCAGGAACGATGGTGCAGGTCGTTCACGCGGTCGCGATGGATTCGCTCTTCGATCGATTCACCGAAGCGGCCGGGCTGACGCTCGAGTGAAGAGGCACGGCAGCGGACGCGCGCCTCACTCGTCGGAGAGCATCTCGGCCCAGCCGTGGGCGTCGCCGAGGTGGCGGAGAGAGATCTTCACCGCCGCCATCATCGGGTAGGCCAGGATCAGCCCGAGGATCCCCCACGCCCAGCCCCAGTAGGAGAGCCAGAGGAAGAGGAGCGTGGGATCGAGGTTGAGCTGTTTGCCGGAGAGCTTGAGCTCGAGGAAATCGATCCACAACACCCGATTCACGACAATCAGGACGGCGAGGATCGTCGCCGGCACCGCCCCCAGATCGAGCGCAGCCATGAGGATCGGTGGCACGCACGCCGCCCAGCTTCCGATCGATGTGATGTAGTTGGCGGCGAAGAACAGAAACGCCCACAGCGGCCAATGATCGAGGCCGAAGAGCCACATGATGAGCCCGGCGGAGAGCCCCATGCCGACGCCGATCACCGACTTGACCATCATGAAGCGCTCCATCGACTCCGAGATCCCCTCGCCAACGGCGAGGATCCGCGCACCGCGTTCGCCAGGGAACGCCCGCTGCACCCGGGCCTCGAACTTCCGGCTGCCAAGAAAGAAGAAGACGAGGTAGCAAAAGACGAGGACGATCAATTCCGCCGCATCGATCCCCTTGGCGAAGACGAAGTTGAGAACGTCGCGGCTCGAGATCCGGAACAGGTCTGAAAGCGACGTCCGCGATACCACCGGCTCAGCCACTGGATCGAGGGCCGGCGCGTTCTCCGCCACGGCCGCCGCCCCGCCGAGCGGGCCGCTCCAGCGGGTGATGATGTCGCCGATCCGATCCTCGTAGCGCGGCCAACTCCCCCGGAAAGACACCGCCTCCCGGTAAACGAACTGCGCCAGGAGCACCGAGGCGATGAGGATGATGCCGACGAGCGTCGCATAGGCCGTCAGCGGCCGCATCCCCAGCCCGGAGAGGGTCTTGACGCCGAAACGGGTGGCATAGAAGAGGAACAGTGCCACGAGGAACGGCTGCAGCACCGGGCCGAGGTGCGTGATCGCCGCACCGGCGACGACGACCGCGATCACGACGAGCGCCGCATCGGCCGATGCGGAACGGGGGGAGGGTGCCGAGGGGGATTCCATACCGTGAGGCTCGCCTGGGGCTCGAGGGGGAAACGAACGTCGGGACCGTGGCACGACAGCTCGAGGTGGGATTATCGCTGCGCAAGGCCCTTCTTCGACAGCCCGAGGCGGTATCCTGCTCGAGGTGGCCGTTCTCCGGGCCGCTGATCGACGTTGAGGCCCGAACCTCCTTCCCGCGGTATCTGCTCCGATGGCCCCCACTCCAACGCCCGAAACCGACGACGACGTCCGCACGCTCGCCGCCATGGGCTACGCCCAAGAACTCGAGCGGCGGATGGGGGGCTTTTCCAATTACTGCATCTCGCTGTCGATCATCTGCATCCTCGCCGGCGGGATCACCTCTTTCCCTGTTGGACTGTGCGCTGCCGGAGGGGCGAGCATCGGCCTCGGCTGGCCGCTGGTGAGCCTCGTGGCGCTGGCGCTGGCGGCAACGATGGCCCAGGTCGCCTCCGCCTTCCCCACGGCCGGCGGCCTCTACCACTGGGGCGCAATCCTCGGCGGCCGCGGGTGGGGCTGGGCCACGGCCTGGTTCAACCTCGCCGGAATCATCACGGTGCTCGCCGCGATCAACCTGGCGACCGTGCAATTCTGCTTCGGGGCGTTCGCACCCCTGCTGGGATGGTCGGCAGAAGACGCCGGCAAGACCCTTGCCACGCTCGTCGCTTCGGCTCCGGCCCACGAACTCTTCGTCCCCCGCTCCGATCGACTTTCTGCCCTCCTTCTCCAACTCCTCGCGGTGACGATCCTCACCGTCACGCAGGCCGCCTTCAACCATTTCGGAATCCGTGCGACGACGCGGATCACCGATTCGAGCGGCTGGCTGATCCTCGTCGTCGCTGCCGCCCTGACACTCGCCCTCCTCGCCTTTGCCCCCGCCCTCGATCCCTGGCGTCTGTTCGAGGTGCGGAATCTGACTGGCATACCGGCCGGAGAGCCGGTTTGGCCGGCGACGGGGAGCGCGGGCTGGGCATTCGCCCTCGGCCTCCTTCTTCCCGCCTACACGATCACGGGCTTCGATGCCTCGGCCCACGCCGCCGAGGAGACGGTCGGCGCCGCAACCGAAGTGCCGAGGGCGATCCTCCGCGCCGTCGTCGTCTCGGCGCTGGCCGGCTGGGTGATGCTCTCGGCCCTCGTGATGGCGATTCCCGACATCGATGCCGCCGCGGCCCAGGGGGGCAACGCGTTCTTTTGGACGATGTCGGAGGTCCTCCCCGCGCCGCTGCGGCTCCTCCTCCTCGTGGGCATCGCCGCGGCGCAGTTCTGCTGCGGGCTGGCCACCGTCACCAGTGGCTCACGGATGCTGTTCGCGTTCGCCCGCGACGGCGGCCTCCCGTGGTCGCCCGTGCTACGGCGAATCAGCCCGGTCCATCGGACTCCGAATGTCGCGATCTGGGTCGTCGCCGGGATGGCGGTGATGTTCACGGCGCTCGTCCCCTATCTGGCGATCACCGCCGTGTGCGTGATCCTTCTCTACATCTCCTACATGATGCCGACGCTCTCCGGACTGCTGGCGTACGGGCGGACGTGGACGAGGATGGGGCCGTGGTCGATGGGGTCGGCCTACCGTCCGCTGGCCGCGCTCTCCCTCGTCGGCGGCATCGCCCTGTTCGTGATCGGCGTCCAACCACCGAACGACGTGGCGCTGTGGATCGTGCCCGGATTCGCCCTCGCGCTCGTCGCCTGGTGGTTCCTCCACAAGCGCCGACACTTCCCCGGCCCACCGAAGCTCGACACCCTTGCGGGACAGCGGGCGTGATGGCTGCCGCCACAACGAAGCTCATCGGCCTCGACTTCGGCACGACGACGTCGAGCGCGCTGGTCGCGGAGGCAGTGGTCCGCCGCAATGCGGTCACTGGTCGGATGGAGCTATCCCTCACCCGCGAAACCTTCCGCTCACCACTCGTCTTCACCCCGCTCGACGACGACAAGCTCGACCTCGCCGCCACGCTTCGCCTCGTCGATGACTGGCTCGCCTGTGGCGGGATCACGCCCGGCCACGCCGACGTCGGCGGCGGCGGCGCGCTCCTCACCGGGCTCACCGCGCGGAGGGAAAATGCCAGCGAGCTCGTGGCGGCGATTCGCCAGCGCCTCGGGCCGGCCCTCGTTGCCACGGCCGACGATCCCTGCCTGGAATCGTGGCTGGCCTTCCAGGGGAGTTGTGCCCCGCTCTCGCGACGCCACCCGGAGCAGACGTTTCTCCATCTCGACATCGGTGGCGGCACGACGAACATGGCGTTGGGGCGGAATGGCGATGTCCTCGCCACCGGCTGCCTGTTCGTCGGTGCCAGGCATGTGCGTTTCAAGCCGGGAACGAGGCGGATCGTATCCCTCTCGTCGCATTCGAAGGCACTGTTCGCGGCTCTCGGGATCGGCGTCGGCCCCGGCGACGATCTCCCGTCGGGCGACCTGACACGGATCCTCGACTGGTATCTCGACCTCCTCGGGCGGGCTGTCGAGGGCCGGGCCGATCCAACCGATGGCTCGACGCTCGACCACGTGCAAGTCCCGCTGCTGCCGACGTTCTGTGGCGATGCGTCGGAAACAAAAGTGACGCTTTCGGGCGGGGTCGGGGAACTGGTCTACGACGCTGTCCGGGGAACTGATCCCCCTCGCATCACCCCCTACGGTGATCTCGGCGTCGATCTCGCGTACCGGCTCCTCACCCACCCGACATGGTCCCGACACTGGCACGCGGCTCTGCCGGAGGGGGGAGGCCGGGCCACCGTCGCCGGACTTCTCCGGCATGCCACGAGGATCTCCGGGGCGAGCCTCCATCTCCCCGCGCCGTCGCTTCTGCCACTCACCGATCTCCCCATCGTCGGCTCGCTCCTTCCCCACGCCGACCAGACCGTGCTGCGGGCGACGCTCGCGCTCGCCCGGCGGGCGCCTGCCGGCGCTGCCGTGCACGTGCGTGGACTCCTGCCGGAGGCCGACGGCGTGCGAAGGTTCGGGGCCCGACTTGCGTCGATCCTCGAGGGAGCCGCCTGGCCGGAGGATCGGCCGCTCGTCCTCCTCCTCGAATCGAATTGCGGCAAAGCCCTCGGGCAGTGCGCCACCCGCTGGGGACAGCTCACCCTCCCCCTCGTGGTCGTGGACGAGCTCGACCTTCCCCAGGCCCGCTGGGTGACTCTCGGGAAGGAGCGCGACGGCGTCGTGCCGGTGTCGTTCCACGGCCTCGAGGGCTGACACCCCGTCGCTCTTGCTCTTTTTCAGAGCTGCCCGAGTCGCTCGAGCTGCTTGGAGCGAACGAAGGAGTAGATGATCGGCACCAGCGCCATCGGCGCGATCAGGAGCAGCGCCGGCAGCGTCAGCCCTGCCGCGGCGAGCACCGCTCCGAGAAATCCACCGACGACCCAGATCCAGGCCGCAAGGCGATGGGTGTCGTCCCACACCCGCTCCGAGGCGATCGTCCAGGGAACGCGGATCCCAATGAAGAAGTTGCGTTTGATCCCGCTGAACGTCGTCCCCAGGGCCCCGAGGAAGAACATCACGCCGGCCACCATCATGCGACCGATCGGCAGCCCGGGCCGCATCGCGGCTGCAAGCGAGAGCAGATGGATGAAGACCATCAACGCCGTCAGCGTTACCAAAAGCACGCTGAAGGCGCGGCCATGGACGTCGACCTGGAAGCCCTGCGGCGAGAGCCAGGGGATGAGGCCCATGAAGCCGAGGAGCCCGAGGGCGATCATGGGGAGGAGCCAAGCTGCCACCCCCTTTGGCCCGAAGCCATCGGCCTCCCCGTTGATGTTCCAGTGGGTGGGGATGACGTCGGGAAGGCTCGGGTAGAGCCAGGCCGACACGGCAAGGGCCATGCCGATGAGCGCGAGGGAGACGAGGAGCGGAACGCGGGGCATGACGATCAACCTCGGTAGTGAATCCATCGTGTGTATTCGGCATTCTACGAGGCGCCGCGTCGTGCCCTAGCCGCTCCGCTCCCACCCCGCAGACGGCGGAGCCGGCGCACGGTATCGTACAGGGCATGGCTGTCCGTCTTACCCCTCTGCCCGACATCGAAGTGCCGCCCCCCCGGCCCGACGAGACCTATGCCTTTGAGGGCCCTGAAGGGCCGATCCGTTTCGTCGGCCTCAAAGCCCTCCTCGGCGCCGCCGATTTTCCCAAGGCAGGGGACCGGCACGCCAGACTCGCGGCCGCCAACGAGATCGGTCGGGAGGCGGCCCGCTCGATCCTCGCCGGGCTCACGATCGCTCATCTCCACGAGCGTCCCCTGCTGACGGCCGACGGCCGCGTCGATGACGTGATGCGCGTCAACTACGACGTCGATCGGGCGGTCTTCGGCGAAATCGCCCACCTCACCGTCGGCGACCTCAAGAACCGTCTTCTGGACTGCTCCGGAGCCGAAGCGGTGCGCCTCGGCCGCGGGCTCACCGGCGTCACGGCTGCCGCAGTGGCCAAGCTCTGCGATGTTCACGAGCTGATCCTCGTCGCCCGACGGATCGCCAATCCGACGAAGGCCCGCACGCTCCTCGGTCGCCGTGGCACGCTCTCCTCACGGCTCCAACCGAACCATCCCACCGACGACCCGCGCGGGATCGCGTTGCTCACCTGGTGGGGGCTGTCGATGGCCGCCGGCGACGCACTCCTCGGCGTCAATCCCGCGATCGACACCGTTGCCAACGTCTCCGCCGTCCTCCACCTCCTCGACGACCTCCGCCGCCGCGCCGGCGCGCCGACCCAGATCTGCGTCCTCTCCCACATCAAGACGCAACTTGCCGCTCTCGATGCCGGCGCCCCGGTCGAGATCCTCTTTCAAAGTCTCGCTGGCACCGAAGCGACGCTCACCGCCGAGTTCGACGTGACAGTCGATCTTCTCGATCACGGCTGGCAGACGATGCACGACCGCGGGCCGCTCAAAGACACGGCCCCGCAGTGCATGTACTTCGAGACCGGCCAGGGGAGCGAGTTCTCCTACGGCCGCCACGACGGCATCGACATGACGACCACCGAGGCCCTCTGCTACGGCCTGGCGCGGCGCTACGACCCGTTCATGATCAACAACGTCACCGGCTTCATCGGCCCGGAGACCCACGCCGACAACTTCGAGCTCCTCCTCGCCAGTCTCCAGGATCTCTTTCTGGGGAAGCTCCTCGGCCTGCCGATGGGGATCGGGAGCTGCTACACGCTCCACGCCGCCAGCGGCCTCGAGGGACAGCAGGCGACGACCGAGCTCCTCGCCGCGGCCGGCGCCACCTACTTCATGGACGTCGCCCTCAACACCGACCGGATGCTCGCCTACTTCGATACCAGCGCCCACGACAACCAGACCCTCCGTGAGATCCATGGCCGCGAGCCGGCGGGGGAGTTTCTCGAATGGTGTCTCGGCCGGGGAATCCTCGCCCGCGACAGCTCTGACGGGGTCGTCCGCGGACCGGCGTGGGGCCGGCCGGAGCTGTTCTGCGACTCGGTGGAGGAGTTTGAGGAGCTCGTGGCGGCCACGCCGGCGCTCCACGGCTTCGAGACCGCCGGCCCCCGTCCCGCCGACGCCGTCGCGCGGAAGGTCCGCTGGCACCAGGCGGTCGGCCGCGGAGCCGTCCACCTCCCCCTCGATGTCGATCGCCTCAGGGCTCTTCACCCCGTCCGCGAAATCGCCACCGAGGCCCCCACGCACGAGGCCCACCTCGCTTCGCCGGCCCTCGGCACCCGACCGAGGGCCGCGGCCCTCGCGGGCCTTGGGGCCGAGCCGTTCCCCGTGCAGATCCTCATCTCCGACGGCTTGTCAGCGTCGGCCGTCCACCACAATCTCCCCGACCTCCTTCCGCTCCTCCTCGACGGCCTAGCCGCCAAGGGGATCGGCGTCGGCACGCCGCTGGTCGCCCGCCACGGCCGGGTGAAGCTTGCCGAACCGGTGGCGGAGAAACTCGCTGCGAATCTCGTCATCCATCTCATCGGCGAGCGGCCCGGCGGTAATGCCCTCGCGTCGCGGAGCCTGTCGGCCTATCTCGTCTACCGGGTGCCGGCCGAACAGCAGAGCGAGGCGGCGCGCGCCAGCGGCAACGCCGACATCCGCCATGAGGTGACGGTGATCTCGAACATCTACTCCGCTGGCCTTCCCCCCGTCGAGGCCGCCGCCCAGATTGTCGAGAAGGTCGAGAGGATCCTCCGCCACAACGCTGCCGGCAACCGACTCGAAGGGATTCTCGCCCGGGGTGCCTGAAGGCCCGACGGCTCACGCCACCGGCACGACCGCGTCGCTGGGGCGAGCCCGATTCATCCCCAAGGTCTCGAGGAGCGCCGTGAGCCGTTCCCCGAGCGCCGCGCGGTCGGCGAGTTGCTTCGCTGAGGCCGGCTGGCGGGATGGCCCCATGCGAAATCCGCGGCACGAAGCCGCCACCCGGTAGCCCTCGGGAAAATCGGCCCCCTGCATCGCCATGTCGAACAGCTCAATGATCCGCGGCTGGAGGCGCATCGCCCCCTTCACGTCTCCTGCCATCGCCATGTCGTACACCGCACGCGTCATCTCGGGCATGATCCCGCTGGTGGCGACCGTAGCGCCGCTGCAGCCGACCAAGAGCATCGACGTCAGCGCCGGATCCCAGCCGGTGAGGAACGAGAAGCCTGGGCGAATGGGGCGGACCGCGGCGATCAACCGCTGCATGTGGGAGATGTCGCCGCTGGAGTCCTTGATGCCGATGATTCTTGGGAACTCCTCCGCGAGCCGGCGGACGACGGGGATCTCGATCGGCGAGGCGAGCATCGGGATGTGGTAGAGCGTGACGTCGATCGGGCTGTGGGCCCCGATCTCGCGGAAGTAGGCTTCGACGCTCTCCGCCGAAAGCCGGTAGTAGTACGGCGCGACGACGGCCACCGCCCGGGCCCCGGCCTCGAGGCAATGCTCGCAGGCGCGGATCGTCTCGGCGGCCGTTCCCTCGGCCGCACCGGCGACGACCGGCACCCGCCCCCCGGCCGCCTTGCAGACGATCTGGACGATCTTCTGCCGCTCCTCGACCGTGAACCGGAGAAACTCGCCGGTCGAGCCGTTGGGATAGAGGCCATGGACGCCTCGGTCGACGAGCCATTGCACGTACCGGAACAGTTCGTCCTCGTCGATCCGCCCCTTGGCGTCGAGCGGCACCATGTGGGGAACGAGGATACCGGTGATCGCGGGGGCTTGGCTGACAGCGGACATGCTCGGGTGGACTCCTTGAACGGGATTTGGGAACAACAAGCGTACACCCATCTGCCCCCGCTCGGCCACCCGCGGTAGCATCGACGGTCGCTGTTCCCACGCTGATCGGCCTGTTTGCCCCCCGCAGGAAAACGCACCATGGCCGGATCGGCCCGCGGACATTCGATCGACACGATCCCCACCCCGGCGCTCGTGCTCGACGCGACGAAGGTGCGGCGGAATATCGAACGGATGGCGACCTACACGAAGGCCTCCGGCATCGCCAACCGGCCCCACACAAAGACGCACAAGAGCATCGCCATCGCCGGCCTCCAGCTCGCCGCAGGCGCCGCGGGATTGACGGTGGCCAAGGTGGGGGAGGCGGAGGTCCTCTCCCGGGCGTTTGCCGACCGCGAGCCCGACATCCTCGTCGCCTATCCGGCCGTCGATGGGGCGCGGACGTTGAGGCTCGCGGCCCTCGCTCGCAGCGCGACGATCCGCGTCGCCGTCGACAGCCCCGAGGCGATCGCCGCCCTCTCCGCCGCGGCCCGGGAAGCGGGAACGACGATCGGGATCCTCGTCGATCTCGACGTCGGCTCGGGGCGAACCGGCGTCCCCACGGCGACGAGGCTCGTGGCGCTCGCCGAGGCGGTCGATCGCGCCCCGGGCCTCCGGCTCGACGGAATCTTCTATTACCCGGGGCACGTCACTGTCCTCCCCGAGAAACAAGCCGCCCCGCTCGGCCTGGTCGCAGAGAAACTCGCCGAGGCGATCGGCCGCTTCGATGCCCTGGGCCTGTGCCGAGGGATTGTGTCAGGGGGCTCGACGCCGACGGCCTACCAGTCGCACCTCGTCCGCAGCGGCACCGAGATCCGTCCCGGCACCTGTGTCTACAACGATCTCAACATCGTCCGCGGTGGCTTCGGCTCGATCGACGACTGCGCGGCGAGTGTCGTCTGCACGGTCGTCAGCGATGCGGTGAAGGACCAAGTGATCCTCGACGGTGGCTCGAAGACACTCACGATGGATCGCTGCGGCCCCGCCCCCGAGTCCGGCCACGGCCTGATCGTCGAATACCCCGAGGCCTTCATCGGCAAGCTCACCGAGGAGCATGCCCAGGTCGACGTCAGCCGCTGCGCCGCGCGGCCGCGCGTGGGGGAGCGGGTGACCGTGATCCCCAATCATGTTTGCCCGGTCGTGAACCTCCACGACACCGCCTGGTGGTGGGAGGCCGACGGCAGTCTCCAGGTGCTGCCCATCGACGCCCGCGGGAAGCTTTCGTGATCCGCTGATCACGGCCTCCCCTGGCCGACGTTGCCCGTCGCTATCGGCCCAAGCCATACTCTCACATCTCGGGTGGGGAATGCTCCTGTTGCGCTTCCCCGCGCCATCGCTTTGGGAGTCGTCATGACGTCGCTTGCCGCCCGCTTGTCCCTCGGTGCCATGAGTTTCGGGCCACTGCTGGCGGTGATTGCCGCGCTCCTCCCGCTCCCCGCTCCCGCCAGCCCCCCGGTGGCCCCCACCGAGGCCCTCTCCCCGGCCGAGCAGCAGGGGAAGTTCCGGCTGCCGGAGGGATTTGCAGTCGAGCTTGTCGCGGCCGAGCCCGATATCCAAAAGCCGATGAATCTCGCCTTCGACGCCCGTGGCCGGCTGTGGGTGACCCATTCGATCGAGTATCCGTTCGCGCCGAGGGAAGGCGCCCCGCACCGCGACGGGCTCACCGTCCTCTCCGACTTCGGCCCCGATGGCCGGGCGCGGAAGGCCGTCCGCTTCGCCGACGATCTCAACATCCCGATCGGCGTGCTTCCGATCGGTAACGGCGACGAGGCGATCGTCTGGTCGATCCCCAACATCTGGAAGCTCTCCGACACCGACGGCGACGGCACAGCCGACCAGCGCGAGATCCTCTACGGCCCGTTCGACTTCGTCGACACCCACGGCGATCAGAACTCGTTCCGCTTGGGCCCCGATGGCTGGGTGTATGCCTGCCACGGCTTTCGCAACGATTCGAAGGTCAAGCTCAAGGGGGAGGGAGAGATCGTCCTCACGATGCAGTCGGGGAACACCTATCGCTTCAAGCCCGACGGCTCGGCGATCGAGCAGGTCACCTGGGGGCAGGTAAACCCGTTCGGGATGTGCTTCGATTCCCTCGGCAACCAGTTCTCCGCCGACTGCCACTCGCGCCCCGTGACGATGCTGTTGCGGGGGGGCGTGTACGAGAGCTTCGGCAAGCCGCATGACGGCCTCGGCTACGCGCCGGCGATGACCGGCCACGACCATGGCTCCACCGGGATCGCAGGGGCACTGGTCTACGACGATTCAGAAGGTTTTCCCGCCGACTACCAGGGCAACCTGTTCGTCGGCAACGTGATCACCAACACCATTCACCGGGACAGGCTCCAGTGGAAGGGATCGTCACCGTGGGTCGAGGCCCCGGAGGATTTTCTTGTTTGTGACGATTGGTGGTTCAGGCCGGTCGATCTCCAGACAGGCCCCGACGGCGCTCTCTATGTCGCCGACTTCTACAACTGCATCATCGGCCACTACGAGGTCGATCTCCTCCACCCGCGCCGCGATCGCGAACGGGGGCGAATCTGGCGGGTGGTGTGGAAGGGGAACGACACCGACACGGGGTCCCGGCCCGACGATACCGGATCGCTCCTCCCCTTCGACCTCGCTTCGGCCCCGGCTGAAAGGCTCTTCTCCCTCCTCAGGCACGCCAACCAAACCGTCCGTGGGCTCGCCTTCGAGCAACTCCTCGCACGCGGCTCGGAGTCCCCGGCCATCCTTCGCGACGCCCGCCTCCTCGCTGCCGACACGGCCGCCGTGCCCGAGGCCCGCGCGCTTGCCACCTGGATCGTCGGCCGGCTCGGAGGCCTTGATAAGGCGACCGCCGCCGGCCTCGCCTCAGCGCCAGACCGCGCCGTGCGCGTCCACCTCGTCAAGGCGCTCGACGGGACGGCCGGATGGGACGACGCCCGTCAACGCCTCGTCATCGCGCTCCTCGTCGACAACGATCCTTTCGTGCGCCGCGCTGCCGCCGAGGCGCTTGCCAGCCACCCCTCCGCTGGGGCCCTCCCGGCGCTGCTCGCGGCCTGGCGAGACGCTGCTCCCGACGATGTCCAGCTCCTCCATGCCCTGCGGATCGCCGTCCGTAACCAGCTTCGGCCAGGCATCGGTGGGGCTGCCGTTTCCCCCCAGAGCCTCGCCGGCATCGATCTCCCCATCGCTGATCTCGAGCGACTCGTCGACGTGGCCGTGGCCGTGCCCGACGACGATGTCGCCTGGAGCGTGCTCAGCCTCGTCCGTCGCGTCGATCTTCCGGTCGATCTCCTCGCTCGAGCGCTCGGCAGCGTGGCTCGGTATTCCTCCGCGGAGCGCGTCGAAGATGCCGCAGCGATGGCCCGGGCCCAGGCCGGCGACGACCGCGGGCTCGCCCAACGGCTCTTTGCCGCTCTCTTCGACGGCCAGTCGAAGGCGGGCAAGCGGCTCGCCCCCGGCACGGCCCTTGGCGACTGGGGCGCGGCGCTTGCCGCAGAAGTCTTGGCCGAGACCGTGGGAAGAAATCCCGCGACGACGCTCGTAACGCTCTCCGTGGCTGAGCAGCTGCGGCTCACCGGTCAGGCCGACAGCATCGCCGCCGTCCTCGCCGATCGCGTGCTTCCAGCCGATGTTCGCTCCGCCGCCGCCGGCACCCTCCTGAGCCTCGACGCGGAGCGGGCCGGGCCACTCCTGGCCACAGTCGCGCTCGACGCGGCGGAGCCCGCGCCGCTTCGAGAGGCGATCTTTCGCCAACTGGGCGGCGTCGATGCCGAAGCGAGCCGGGAGACGCTCTGCGAAGTGGTCGCCACGGCTCCGCCGTCGCTCCGGCAAGCCGCAGCCTGGGCCCTCGCGACGCGATCGGCCGGAGCCGAGCGGCTCCTCCAACTCGTTGCCGCCGGCAAGACCACCGGCGCCGTCCTCCAATACGGGCCGGTGTCGGAGCGGCTGCGGGCCTCGAACATCGCCGATCTCGACGCCCGGCTCGCCGAGCTGACGCGCGATCTTCCCGCTGCCGACGAGGCGATCCGGCAGCGGATCGAGCGGGTCGCGGCGGCCCATGCCCAGGGGAAGGCGTCGATCGACACCGGCCGCGGCCTGTTCAACAAGGTCTGCGCCAACTGTCACAAGCTCGGCGGATTCGGGCCGGCGATCGGGCCGCAGCTCGACGGCATCGGCCAGCGGGGGAGCGAGCGGCTCCTCGAAGACATCCTCGATCCGGCCCGCAACGTCGACGAGGCCTTCCGGCTCACGACCGTGATCACGACCGACGGCCGGGCAATCTCTGGCCTCAAGCTCCGCGACGACGGTGGCGATCTCATCCTCGCCGACACCCTCGGCAAGGAGATCCGTGTTCCTGCGGCAGAGATCGACGAGACAAGCGTCTCGCGGCTCTCGCCGATGCCCGCCAACGTCGCCGAGCTCATCGGCGAGGAGAACGTTCCCCACCTCCTCGAGTTTCTTCTCCAGCAGCGGACGGCATCGGCGGGCCACTGACGGCGCTCACGCCCGCCAGGCGTCGCGCAGAAACCGCAGCCAGTTGCCGTGCATCACCTTGCCGATGTCGGTTGCTGAATAACCCCGTTTGGCGAGCATCGTCGGCAGCCGACCCAAATCGGCGATCGTCTCCAGATCATAGGGCGACTGCTCGCGACCGTAGGCGCCATCGAGATCGGATCCGATCCCGACATGATCGGCATTGCCGGCGATCTGGCAGATGTGATCGAGGTGATCGAGCATCACCTCGAGATTGCACGCAAGCGGCTCCGGAAGGCTCTTCCCCCGCACCCACCCGGGCACCATCATCCACGCATCGAGAGCGCCGCCGATCACCGCCCCGCGGGATACCAGCGCCCTGATCATCTGATCGGAGAATTGCCGGTTGTGATCGACGAGCGCCCGACAGTTGTTGTGGCTCGCCCACACCGGGCCGGAATAGACGTCGAGCGCCGTCCAAAACGCCTCGTCGCAGAGATGCGTGGCATCGAGGATGATCCCCAGCCTCTCCATCTCGCGGAGCAGCTCCTTCCCCTGGGCATTGAGCGGCGCGCTTGCATCGGTGCCATGGGCATACCGCCCCGGCCCGTAATGCCCAGGGCCCAGCGCCCGCAGGCCATAAGCATGCGCCCGCTCGAGATGCGCGAGGGACACACACGAATCTGCCCCCTCGAGCGAAAGGATGTAGCCGATCGGCAGTCGCGACGTGTCGGCCCCGGCTTCAAGCGCCCCCTGCCAGCGGGCCACGTGCGCGTCGAGCCCCGCAGCATCGACGATCTGGACGAGCTCCCCCGCCTCCTCCATCGCCCGATACCAGGCGAGCTGCCCCTGCGTCTGGGCCCAGGCCTGCTCGGGCGAATGCCACCCCGGCAGCGGATTGTCGGCCGCCACAAACCGGCCGATCTGCGTGGCGACGACGAGGCCGAATCCCCCCCGGCGCAGCTCCGGGAACGCCACCGTCGCATTCCCCCGGTCGGGCTTGTCGGTCCACCCCCGCGCCCGCTCCCGGGCGTTGATCTCCCCCACGGGCAAGCGGAGATCCCGATTCCATTCGAGCGCGTTCATCGAGAGATCGAGATGGGCATCAATCGCAAACATCTTTGGTGCTCCTGTGGTGTGCCCATGTGCTTAGCGCCGGGCGGTGTCTGGCGACGAGTCCGCGTGCGTTACACGATCCGGGCGAGGATGAGGACGCCGACGAGCCCCACCACCGACACGATCGTCTCCATCACCGTCCACGTCTTCAGCGTGTCGACGAGGCTCACCTGGAAGTATTCCTTGAACATCCAGAAGGCCCCGTCGTTGACGTGCGACAGCGCCAGGCTCCCGGCGCCGATGGCGAGCACCATGAGATTCGGATCGACCTCCCCAGAGGCCACGAGCGGCTCGAGCAAGCCCGCCGCCGTCAGCCCCGCCACCGTCGCCGAGCCGACGCACACCCGGATCGCCGCCGTCACCAGCCAGGCCAGAACCAGCGGCTCGAGAGGAAGCACACCGAGCGACGCCGCGATCGTTTTGTCGACCCCCGTCTGCACGAGCACCTCCTTGAAGGCCCCCGAGCCACCGATCATGAGGAGGATCGAGGCCACGTCGTTGATCGCCGCGGTATACGTCCCCATCACCTCCGGGATCGATCGCCCCCGCATCGTCCCCAGCGTCACCGCTGCCAGCCCGAGCGTGAGGATCATGACGAGATCGGGATCGGCGAGAAACTTGACCACCGAAGCCGCCGGCCCGTCCGGGGGAACGCGCCATGCGACGACCGTGGCGATCACGAGCA
>Ga0114959_10001099_pt1 | contig 24426 bp, 17 predicted proteins | sample C_130625_EF_Meta_FD_87317 | JGI IMG/M metagenome (GOLD analysis project Ga0114959, IMG submission 87317) | Freshwater microbial communities from Lake Croche, Canada to study carbon cycling - C_130625_EF_MetaG | ecosystem: Environmental > Aquatic > Freshwater > Lake | place: Lake Croche, Canada... | reverse complement strand
CTGACCCCATTTGGCAAGGCCAAAACCGAATGGATCATTTTGTAGAACTAGAAAGCCTCGACCAACTCCTCGAGACCGACTGGTCCAAGCTGTTGTCAAACATTGAATCATTAGCAATGCGAGGCTTAGTGGTCACTGTCCAAGGCGGGGATGGGGTCGATTTCACGTCCCGATGTTTCTTCCCTCAGTCTGGGGTCCCCGAAGACCCCGTGACCGGATCGGCCCACTGCTCACTCGCACCGTACTGGGCGCAAAAGTTGGGGCGAACTGAGGTGACCGGATACCAAGCCTCGAGACGCGGCGGATACATTCGGTGTTCGGTGATCGGGGATCGAGTCCGTTTGAAGGGGTCCGCGATCACAACGTTACGAGGGGAGCTAGCGGTTTGATCCAGGTAGCATCACCCGCCGATTTCGAGCAGGTTCGAACATTTTTCCGTGAATATCAAGCAGGACTGGGCGTTGATCTTTGTTTCCAGGATTTTGAGACCGAACTCGCCGAGCTGCCCGGAGTCTATTCCCAGCCGGACGGAAATTTGTGGATCCACCCTGGCGGTGTTGTAGCGGTGAAGCCGCTGCCGAATACCGAGATTCTCACTTGCGAAATGAAGCGCCTCTACGTACGTCCAGAATTCCGAGGTACCCGACTGGGGAGAGAATTGGCGAAAACCACCATCGACTGGGCGCGAACCGCCGGGTATGCACGGATGAAATTGGATACTTTGGCCCGGTTAGAACCTGCGGTTCAGCTTTACCGATCGTTGGGATTCATCGAGACCGCATCGTACAACTACAATCCAGAAAATGATGTGCTGTACTTTCAGCTAGACCTGTGAAGACTCCCTGATCGATCTGATCAGGGAAGCCCGCCTCGCGAGAATTCCTACTTAAAAAAGTCGAAGTTCTGCAGACGATCACGGACACTGGCAAGGAACTTGCCCGCCACCATTCCATCGATGATCCGGTGATCGTACGTGAGCACCAGATGCATGATGCTACGAATGGCGATGGCGTCGTCGATGACAACCGGTTGCTTCTTTATGGCGTAGGCCCCCAGAATTCCTGCCTGCGGTGCGTTGATCATTGGCGTGCCGAAGAGCGCCCCGTAGGTACCCGGGTTCGTGAGCGTAAACGTCCCACCTTGAACATCGGCGACTCCCAGTTTGTTACTTCGAGCCTTCTTCGCGATCTCGTCCAGCGACCTGGCAATCTCGATGAGGGACTTCGAGTGGCAGTCCCTAATCACCGGAACGATGAGGCCATCTTCTCCGGTTTTGCCGAGCGCCACCGCAATACCGACGTGCACGCCAGCGTTCATCACGATCTTGCCGTCTTCCCGCAGACTAGCGTTGACCAACGGATACTCCATCAGCGACTCAGCCAGAGCCTTGATGAAAAACGGAGTGTAGGTCAGCTTAACGCCGTGCGTTTCCAGGAACGAATCTTTGTTGATTTCCCGGAACTTCACCATGTTGGTGACATCGGCGTCGGTGATGGTTGTCACCACCGGCACCTGGCTGCTTCGAACCATCGCATCCGCAATCATCTTTCGCAGACCAGTGAGCGGAACGAGCGTTTGTCCGTCGGTGAGTGGCGCCGCCTTGACCGGAGCGGGCGCGGGTGCAGCAACCGGAGCCGCTTTGCTTCCCGCAATGTAGGCCTCGACATCCTTCTTGGTAACTCGACCGCCTTCTCCGGAGCCAACGATGGCCGCGAGTTCGCGTTCGGAGACTCCACTTTCTTTCGCAATACTCTTTACCACGGGAGTGAAGAACTTTCGTTCGTCGCTATCCGCGGGCAGGTTCTGCGCCGCAACCGGCGCGGTGGCCGCGGCGGAGGTCGGGGACCCAGGAGCCACGTCAGCCGCCGGAGCCGTTGGCGCTGGCTCGGCTGTGGTCGCGGCGCTGGGAGCAGTAGCGTCAATCACTCCCATGGCCTTGAAAACTTCAACTAGTTCCCCTTCGTTGATGAGGATCTGGGTTAAGTATCCGGATGCGGGGGACGGCAACTCGGTGTTGACCTTATCGGTCATGATCTCAACCACCGGCTCGTCTTCCTTCACAAAGTCTCCCACCTTCTTTAGCCAACGGCTAACGGTTCCTTCGTGAACTGACTCTCCCAGTTCCGGCATCAAGATCTCTACGGCCATGAGTCCAAGTTTACCGATGCGGCGGGCTTCATGTGCCGCCCCACCATTAATACGGACGGGGGGATATTCTTAAGTCGTGGCCAAGCCATCTCTCAGTCCCAGCAAGCTCACTACGTTCTTGGCTTGCCCCACCAAATACTATTGGACCTACATCGATCCCAAAGGGCGATATTATCTTCGGTCCAAACATTACTACAGCTTTGGGACAACCCTTCACCGGGTTCTTCAACAGTTCCATGACGCTTCCGAAACCGGGGTTGCCACGGTAGGTGACGCCGTCCGGGCGATGGAAGAAAACTGGGTTTCCGCCGGTTACACGTCCGCCGAACACATGGCAGAAGCGGCGGGAGAAGGACGAGAGATCATTGCCAAATACGTGCATTCGACATTGGAGAAGCCCCCAGAGGGCAAGACCATCTTTCTCGAGCGCCAGATTCATACGGATCTGGGACCTTTTCGACTCATCGGTCGTGTCGACCGAGTTGACGAGTTGCCCGACGAGTCGTGGAACATCATTGATTATAAATCGGGACGTCTGGGCGTAACCGAAGCAGAAGTTGCCGCGGATATTGCCATGGGATGCTATCAATTGATCCTTCGCCGGAAATATCCGGAGAGGAATATCACGGCATCTATCATCGCGCTTCGGTCGGGAGAATCCGCAACCGCTTCCCTCTCCGCCGAAGCCCTCGATCAGTTTGAGAGCGATCTGATCCAACTCGGTACAGAAATCCTCAACGTGAATTGGGACGAACACCAGCCGACGGCAAAACCACTTTGCCACCATTGCGATTTCCTACCGCTCTGCCGCAAATCTTCCGAATTTGAGCTCGAAATCCCTACTTCGGATTTGCTGTAATCACTTGCCAATCATGGCCAAGCCACGATTTCGCGACGGATTGGATCGTCTCAAGGCTGAGAGCTTGGGAACGGTTTACGAGGGCCGTGGCATCATAGGCCGATCCGTGCGATTGGCTCAGGGCCTCTAGAACCAGACGATCTTCCGCAGTATTGTAGGTGCCGCCGGATGGTCCCACCACCCAGGGTGACCAAACGCCATTCCGCAGCAAGTTTTCCGCCAGCATTTGCTGGGCGCGATTCACGTCAGCGGCGTTCCAGCTTGACACTTCCGCGAGCATCCGTTCCTTTAGCTGCTCCAACTTAGCCACCGGAATCGGATCGGCGGAGGTCAAATAGATCCGCGGCTGCCATCCGCCGGCGGTGGGCCACAAAAATGCCTCCTGACGGTAACACAAGCCCATCTCTTCGCGGGCAATTCTATAAAGAACACTCGATTTTCCCTGCCCCAGCAGTAGGGCCGATATTGCCGCCGCCGGTACCGAGTCGGTTGAGATTGGTGCGCCGGAATCTAACCACGCCGCATTGACCGCCGGAAACCGCGGGAATCCGTCGGGACGGGGACGATCCACCGCACGAAGTGATGGCGGCTCCGCGTCCGTAAGACCTTTCCAAACCATGAGGGACTGGCCCGGTGAAAATGCCCCTCCAAAAACAATGTGAATCTTGCCGTTGCGGACCAAATACCGCCAGGCGTCTCGCGTCTCAGAGTCCGACGGTGGGCGCATGGAGAGGCGCTGCCAAAGCGGTGTGTACCAACCGGGTGAAAACTCAGCCTTCTCTCGTGGCTCCAACAACGGTCGGTAAATGAGACCGTAGGCCAATGTCACGGCATCGGTCAGCGATCCCGACTCAAGCGATGCCCGAAAAATCACCTGATCGCTGGTCGTCCACGCCTGAACGCCACGTCCACTCGTGAGCTCGGCAATTGTCCGACGTCGATGCAAGGCGGTTCCGTCGGGGAATAGCCGCACGGCTTCTTGCAATGCCGCACGGACATCATCCATTTCGGGCGGAATCGCAATCACCGCCGCGAACTGGAAGCCAGACCCTTCCGGTCCCAAAACTTCATGGATTTCCGGTGCCGTTGCCACGGCTAGCGATAGGAACGCGAACGCGATCAACGTTTTGACTCCTTAAATTCCGAGAACGCAGTTACAAAATCTGCCCTCGATAAACCGTCAATATTCGCCAATATCGTTTCGGGCCGTAAACCCGATGATTGCGCGAGCAACTTGCCCCTTAATGCTGCCGCCAGGTACGGATCACGGAGTTGACGTTCCACCCATTGGTGGGCCAGTCGCTTTCCAAGATCGAAAAGATCATCTGGATCCATCTCCAAACGATCCGAGCCTTCCTCGTTCGTGCCCACGATGACCAACGACTGATTGATCAATGGGCTATAGCTAAAAAACGAATCGGGCAGTTGGCTTCCAATCGCCAGCCCCGCCGCGAGCGCCGCCGCTGTCTTGGTATCGCTCGGAGAACCTACTTTCGCGACCCACATTCCCGTGGGGACGCCGGTTTCCGTCAACGGTTTGATTGGCAAAACCGGCTCTGCTTCACGCACCGAAATGCCAGAGAATTTACGCTTAAGTTGATTACTGACGGCGTCAATATCGACATCTCCAACCACGGTAATCGCCATTCGGCTGGGAGTCAGCATCTGGCTCCATTGCGTCTGGAGCGACTTTGGCGATGCGTTCGCAAGCAGGTCCGGATCCCCAAACGGGTCCAAACCTTGTTCGCCGTAGTACTTAGTCCACGCGAGGCTGACCCGCTTTGTAAACGATGAGCGAAGCGCAGATTCATGGTAGATCGCCCGCGCCTCCCGCTTCACATTATCCTGAGTAATTGAGCGCTCCTTCAAAATCGCGGACAAACAATCTAAAGCCAGCGGTAACTGATTCTTTGGCAATCGAATGCGAAACGAGGTGCCTTCTCGGGACGTCTCCGCCTCCAATACTCCCCCGAACGACTCGATCTGCGAATCCCATCGTCCGCCATCGACTCTTGCCATGATGTGTTCCAGCAGGTGACGGTAACCATGAGTAAGTGCCGTCTCTTGGCCGGGTGCCGACGCCATCCAAACCTGAGCCGAAACGTACGGTGCCGGCATTCTCTCCGCTAAAACGGTAAGTCCATTCGGAAGGATGGTCCGGAGGCGCGGGATGTCGTCGGACGCTGCCGCCAACGCGACCCAGCAATTCAGAAACATCAGTGGAAGTAGCTCGCCCCGTTAATATCGATGGTGATCCCGCTAAGGTATCGAGCCTCATCCCGCAGCAGGAACGAGGCGACTCCGGCGCAATCATCCGGCGTGGCCATTCTCCCCAGCGGAATGGTTTCCAAAATTTGGTCGATCCGTTCACTCATCCCATCACGGGCCATAGCGGTGTCTACCCATCCTGGAGCCATGCCAAAGAAGGCCACATGGCGCGGTGCCAACTCTACGGCCAGACTACGCGTGATGCTGATTAGCGCCGCTTTACTTGCGGCATAAAGGGCCGCCCCGCCTTCCCCTTTAAAGCCAACTCGACTGGCAACATTGACCACTGCCCCTCGCTGCGCCTCCAAATGAGGCAGCGCGGCTCGAATCAAACGCACTGGACTCTCGAAATTCACGCTGAAGGTGCGATGGAGGGCAGCGTCGAAACTGGCGTCGCCCGCCGCCGCAAAATCCATCGGCATGTAGACGCCGGCGTTATTAACTAGCGCATCCAGCGGCCCGTCCGCCGTGACACGCTGGATCAACCCGGCCGCTTTGTTTGGATCGGTTAAGTCGGCATCGTAAATTTCGTGGCCAGATCCGGGCAGACCTGCGACCGTCGCAATCGCTTGATCCCGCTGACTGCCGTAATGGACCGCCAATCGGTAACCCTCGGTCGCAAGTCGGTGCGCAATAGCGCGACCAATCCCGCGTGAACTTCCCGTAACCAAAACCCTCTTCGCCATTTCCGTCAGTGTATCCACTGGACGGAAATGCCAGATAATCGGTTCGCTTACCGAGTAACGATCACGAATCCAACCTTCGCACTATCCCCAGGAATGGCGGCCGTAATTTTGATGCTCTTCGGGCTAGCGTTCGACCACCGCGAAGTGGTGATCTTGACGCGGAACGAACGCGCGCCTTCCGGGATCACCACGCTCGAAGGAACGGAGGCGATCGCCGAGTTAGAACTGGCCAGACGGATGGTGACTCCCTCGGCCGGGGCATCGGCGGCTAAGTTCATGGTGAGTTCCGACGGAGTTCCTCCCTTCACCGTGCCGGGCGAAACCGAAATCGAGTCGAGTTTCGGACGCACCACGGAGAGCACTTTAGAAGTGGCCGACTCGTTGACCGAAGCCGCTATCTTCGCGGTGCAGGCACTGGTGCCTTGCGACTCCACGCGGAATGTTGCCACCGTTTGTCCGGCCGGAACGTGAACGGTATCCGGAACCACCACCTCGGCGATGTTGCTTTCAAGAACAATGTCTTCCCCGCCCGCCATCGCTGGCCCCGTCAACCGTACGGTGCCACTCGTCGATCGTCCCACGCCGATTCGCGAATTCTGAAGCGACAGGCTAGCGATGTCGGTATTTGCCCGCACCAAGACGGTCGCCGACTTTTCTGAGTTAGAAGGCGTCGCCACGACCTTCACCGGAGTGTCGGTATCCACGTCTCCCGCCGTAACTTCCACCTTCACGGACGTTTGATCCTTCAAAACGACTAGCCGAGACGGAACATTCAGTCGATCCGGGTCGGAGCTGGTTAGGTTAATCTCGAAGTCGGATAACGCTGGTGCCACCAAGCTCACCGTAAGCAAGATATTGCCCCGGCGGTTTACGGCCGGTTTAGCAAACCGAATCACGGACACTTTGTTGGCAAGGACGACAAAGTCCCCCGTCGCCGAATTCACTCCCGCGACCGCTCGCACGCTCGCAGGGGTATCAACCGGCACCCGAACCGCAGAAATGGGAAAGTCCGCGCCAGTTTCGCCAGCAGGAATGGTGACGCTGGCCGGCACACTCACCTCTGGAATTGATGCGGTAAGGGAGACCACGGTTCCACCGATCGGAGCGGGCGATGTGGCCGTGACCCGGCCCATCGATGATCTCCCGCCATACACCCCGGGAACTCCGCCATACAGAGTCATGGCCGGGTAACTGACGCTGATTGCCGATGCAACCGGCGCGCCAAAGGCGTAAGCGGCTCCCTGCGATGCCGTTTGTCGCCAAGACGTGATGATCATGCCCGATGAGCTAGTAGCAACGGCGGCCCCAAAGCCATCACTCACGGTCGCGTCGGATGACGTTAGTTTTTGGGACTGACTCCAAACCCCGCTTTCCAGCGTGAATAGGTAGCTCGCGCCCGCGTTTGTCTTCCCATCCGGATCACAACCCGGCGCGGCCACAATCGCCGTGGTACCGCTAAGGCCGCATGCGGACCCAAATTGATCGCCGGATGCGGCGTCGTTTGCGGTCAGCTTTGTCTCCGATCCCCAGGTACTGCCCGTTAGAGTGTAAATGTACGCCGCCCCCTGAGATCCGTTCTTGCCGAACGCTCCGGCGATTAATCGACCGTTCGACAGCGCAATGGACCTTCCCAAGTTGTCGCTCGCCGCGGCATCGGAGGCCGTGATGACTTGCGACTGAACCCACGTACCGCCCGCGAGCGTAAAGGCATAGATGGCTCCGCGACTACCGCTTCTCCCGGTGGCACCGATCCCGATTTGGCCACCGTCTACCGCCACGGAATATCCAAAAAGATCTGCCCCCTGCCCGTCGTCCGCCGTCAATTTTTGTGTCTCGGTCCAAGTTCCGCCGCTGCGAGTAAACACGTAAGCGGCCCCTTTGCTCGACGCATGCTGGTACGCGCCAACCACCAGCGTGTCGCCTGAGATCGAAAGGGAAAAACCAAACCGGTCCCCGGCAGATCCGTCGCTCGCCGTCAATTTTTGGGATTGAACCCACGTTGTCCCGACCCGATCGAATACGTAGACGGCTCCCTGGCTACCGTTCTTGCCATAAGCCCCGACCGCCGCGACATCTCCGCTCACCGCCACGGCTGCCCCGAAAAGATCACCCGCCGCCGCATCCGCTGCCGTTAGCTTTTGCTGCTCCGTCCAGCTTCCGCCGTTTTGCGTGAATACATACGCCGCTCCAGCCTGACCATTTTTGAGCGTAGCCCCAAATATAGACGTCGTGCCTGCCATGGATGCAGAAAATCCGAATCGGTCACCACCCACGGCATCACTCCCCGTAATGCGCTGTTGCTGATCCCACATCGGGTCGATCGTGATCGGATACTTTGCCCCCGCATCGTCGACCGAGAGGGTGATTTCCCCATCTTTGCCGTCCATCCGGGCCGGTAAGAGGCGTCCTCTCGCATCCCACGCCGACAGCCCGGAGTAGGTGAAAGTGCGATCCCCGACCTGTACCGCCACGCGATCATCGGTTGTGCTCCGAACGCGGTCTGCCCCCATTACTTGCAACCGAATCCAAGGCCGGCCCTGGCCTTCGGCTCGGCCAGATAATTGAAAGCTGTGATGCAATCCCGCCGATCCATTCACGTAGCTCTCGGTAATCCCTAGCCAGCGGAAATCAACTTGCGGCCACTGACCGCCCCCTTGGATTAGCCGCACCGATGGCGACGAATCTTGCATCCGCTGGATGCCAAATCCCGCCGATTGAAGACGGATTCCGATGCCATGTCCGCCAGTTGTCAACCTCAAAGTTCCGTCCGACTTCAGGTCGATCCCATACTTCCCTGGCTGGCTCGACACGTAGGAACTCTGCCGAACAAAAAATTTCCGAGTTGCTTGATCCGGTACCGATGGATTCTGCGCGACGGCAACCGCCGAAAATGTTGGGGATGCCGGGGCAAAACCCGGAACTAAAGCCAGCACGGTAGAAACGACCAAGACCTCCCGACGAGGACTCTTTGTGGCAATTGGAAACAGCTTCATTATCGGCGATTTTACACCGATTTTCAGGTTTTCATGGTAACTCGTTACCGGTACTTGCGCTGCTCATCGCTACCCTAACAAAGCGTTCAAGCGGTCTCCGAGTCCCGAAAGTACCTTTCCCCGGTGGCTAATGCGATGCTTTTGCTCCGCCGTTAGATCCGCCATTGTGCAAGCAAGCGCCGGCAGATAGAAGATCGGGTCGTAGCCAAAACCGCCACCGCCCGACGGCTCATCGGCGATCACTCCTTCACAAATCGCCTCAAATTCTTCGGTGGGCTGTCCCGGAATGGCGAGCGCGACGGCACATCGAAACCGCGCCGACCGGGCTTCGGTGGGAGTTTCGGCGAGGCGATCGAGAATAATCCGCATCTTCTCGGAAAACGGGGTTTCTTCCCCGGCAAACCGTTTGCTGTAGAGGCCGGGCTCTCCGCCCATCGCATCGATTTCCAGGCCGGCGTCATCCGCCACGCACCATTCACCAGTGAACTTCGCCGCCGAATCGGCCTTGATAACGGCGTTTTGGCGGTAGGTGGTCCCCGTCTCGTCCGGTTCTGGGGCACCCGGGTAATCCGCCAGCGTACGAATCGTCAAGTGGGGGAACCGAGCTCCTAAAATAGTCACCATCTCCCCCGCCTTTTTGGCATTGTGAGTGGCGATGACAAGTATCCGGGGCATAGGGGAAATTATGACTACTTGAACTAGGGCGGCCCGTCGGCGCGGTCGCTTTGTGAATTGGGCGGGCGACGATATTTGAGCGCGACTTCGCCGATCATTCCGGGACGGCCAGAACTGACCAGCTTATAGCCTCCATCTAAATTTTCGTAAACAAAAGGCTTTCGGGAAAGCGGATCATACATTTCTGCCGCCGTTGCTACGTCTTTGAGTGAGGCGGGAAACTTTCGGTAGTTCCAGAAATACTTACGAACTCGCGCATGGAGCAGCAATAACCGCGACTGTGCTCGGTTCTTGAATACCGCCTGGTCAAAATTGGTGTCTGAAAGCAAGATTTTTAGCGCTATCCCCATGTCCGAATCGTTGCGAATGACCTTTGGCGACTTCAAATTTTCGTCGTACAAGTGCGTTTTCCACTCAGATTCGGGCCGTCGTAATCCTTGCTTAAGGGCCGCCACCGTATTCCGCTTTTGCTCAATATAGTTATCTATAATCGCATTCCAGCGCTCCTTGGTTAAGCCTTTGAAATACGCTTTCGTTGTCGCATCGGTAAACTCCTTAGGTTTGCTTTCTTCATCAGAGCTGAGGAAATCCGGCGTGGGAATATCCGTTCTCATTAAGTCGTAGTACTTGAGACTGCTATTGAAATCGCCTTCAAACACTCGCCCCAGCAGATCAACGTCGGCAATTTTTCGTGAAGCAATCGCTTCTAGTCGATCCCAATCGGTCGGGGTGAAAACGGGAAGAAATTCATTCACCACCGCCAACAAGATAGCGTCAATCGCCACGGCCACCAGGTAGTGGATAAGTGATTCACCCGCCCCTCGGTCGCTCATGCCTTCCGTCGCTTGGACAATTTTCGCCGCATCGCTAGACTTTCCTTCCGAAAGTTTTAGCCAGGCATAATCTGCCATCGCCTTGGCGATGCCCTTTTGTAAAGCGAGCTCGGGAAAGTCCGCGGCGGATGTGTCTTCTCGCGCTTGCACAGCCGGAGAGTACGGAAGGTCATTTCCTTTCTGGATTAACCGGAGAATTTCTTCCAGCGTCTTTGACTGCCACCGGACGGCTTCTAGGGGCGTCATCGTCAATGAAAGACCCTTCGGCAACGTTGCCGGAGGGTCTTCCACTTGGTGATAACGAATCTGGGTAGCTATCGCAAATCCAGGTTCGCTGAGCAACTTCCCTGCCGCCGCATACGCATCCCCGGCATCTGGGACCTGTCCACTGACCAAGACAAACGCGATGGCTCCAATCACTGCGCTATTGTAATCCGGTTTAAGCGGAAAGATAGCAAGAATCGACTGGCGCTATGGTTGATCAATGGTCAGGGTCGAAACGGTTTTCCTTGAAGTGCTTTGTACTTGGAAATCTCCGCGGAAGTCAAAAGACTTTGCAACTTCTGCTTTGTCGCCGCATCAATCGCCTTGATCTGGGGGGCGACGGCTTTCTGCGCGGCCTGAGCCTCCTCCTGCGCCTTCTGGCGTAGGCTAGCGGCTTCGGCGGCATCTTTCGGCTTCATTGCCTGGTACTTTTTGACGACGGGACCGACCGCTTCTCGGGTGACCGAAAGGGCCTTCTGAGCCCCCTCCTGAAGGGCAGCTCGATAATCCTTCAACTTTCCGGATGACATGCCCACCTCTTTGGCAACTCGTTCATCCGCCAATCCGGACCAACTGGCGCGCTGTAAAGTGATTTCCCGCAGTCGTTTTGTCTGCGCCGGAGTTAACTGAGCCAAGACTCCAGCCTTGAGCGACTTCCCCGCCGCCGCCAGCCCCGGCTGAATCTTCTTCTGTAATTCAGGCGTCATCTGCTGCCCGCGATACTCCGTCTCGAGTTGCTGGAGGTACGCCTGATTTTTCCCGGCGGCCTCGTTCATCTTCGCGCGCTGAGCTTCGGTCACTCCCAGTTCCTTCTGCACCGGCTTGGCTTGGAGGATTCGGATATCCGAGACGTACTGATCGAAAGTTTCTGCCCCCGCCAGTCCAACAATAAACAGAAGTGACGCAATCGATAGCCCAAGCCGCATCGCTTAAGCGTACTGTTCTCGATGGTCAACTTGCACGGTCACCCGCGCCAAGGACCTTCGAATCTCTGCCTGCAAGGCATCCGTGGGATTCACCAACTGATTGAGATAGATCGGTAAAGCCTGACTTTCGTTCTGCACATGCAGCACGATCTCGTAGCTGCCGGGGTGCTGATCAATGAGGTTCTTCAGCTGCCGCATCTGAGCCTCGGTCGCCCGTTGGAGCGTGATGGAAACCGTCCCCGGGGCGGCGGAATCTGCCGAGGGCAGATCTAACGCCGGCTCAAGCGGGAGGATATTATCAACGCGAATTTCAATCTGCTTTTCGCTTCCGTTTTCACGGATTCCGACAAACCCAGAAAGAACCACCAGCGAGTCCTTTTTCAGGACGTCTTTGAACAGTTCGTACTTGGTGCTGTAGGCAACGGCGTTCGCCTGCCCACTGAAATCTTCGATGGTCATCATCGCGTACTTTCGCCCGTCTTTCTTGCTGATCCGCGGCGTGAGCTTTGCGATAACCCCGGCCAACTTCACGTGGTTTCCATCCTCCAACTCCGCCACCGAAGCGCAACTGTGGCTCGAAAGCTGTTGAATCGTCCGCTCTAACCCACGCAATGGATGGTCGGAAACGTAAATCCCCATCACTTCCTTCTCCATCGAGAGGATCTCACCCCGGGTGAATGGCTCCACCGGCGGAAGGTTGGGATACGACGCACTCGCGGGCTCCGAATCGCCAAAGAGCGAGTCCTGCCCGGCCGTGCGCGCTCGATGTTGCGAGTCGGCGAAGGCCAACGCTCCATCCAAGTACTCCAGCAGATTCTTCCGATTTCGCTCGATGCTATCCAGCGCCCCGGCCTTAATCAGAGCTTCTAGCGCGGTGCGATTCATTCCGTACGGCTTGGTGCGATCGGCAAACTCGTAAAGATGCGTAAACGGAATGCTGGCGCGTTCCTGAATGATTCCTTCCACCAAGCTTTCGCCGACACCCTTAATGGCGACCAGTCCAAACCGAATCGCCTCCGATTTCCCGTGCGTCTCAATGGTGAAACCTCCACTCGAGGCATTAATATCCGGCGGCAAAACCCGCAGCTTCATGCGACGGCACTCGTCGATGAACGAGGTCACCTTGTCCTCTTTCTCCAGGTACACGCTCAGCAGGGCCGCCATGTATTCGGTTGGATAATTCGCCTTGAGGTACGCCGTCTGATAGGATAGGATCGCGTAGCACACCGCGTGCGCCTTGTTGAACGCGTACCCCGCGAAAGGCAGCAGCAGGCCCCAAACTTCTTCCGCCACCTTAGCGGTGATCTGGTTCCGCTCGGTGCCTTCCATAAACTCGCCCTTCATGCTGTCGAGAGCCTTCGCGTCTTTCTTGCCCATCGCGCGACGAAGGACGTCCGCTTTGCCCAGCGTGAAGCCCGCCAGAGCCTGCACCAACTGCATGACCTGGTCTTGATAAACAATCACTCCGTAGGTTTCGGAGAGAATCGTCTCCATTCGGTGATCCAAGTAATGGGGTTTCAATCGCCCAAACTTGGTATCGATAAAGCGCGGAATGTGCTCCATCGGCCCCGGGCGGTAAAGCGCCACCATTGCCGCCAATTCCCGAATGCTTGCCGGCTTAAGTTGGAGCACCCAGCGCGTCATCCCGCCGCCTTCAAGCTGGAACACGCCCGCCGTCTCGCCCCGAGCTAGCATTTCGTACGTCTTTGCGTCGCCGTCCTCAATGGCTTGCACATTCAGGTCAATGCCCCGCGTCTGCTTGATGTTTTCAACCGCCCGCGCCAGCACCGTCAGGTTAGAGAGGCCAAGGAAGTCCATCTTCAGCATCCCGAGTTTCTCCAGGATGCCCATTTCGAACGCGGTGACCGGCTGGCCGTCGTTCCCCCGGTACAACGGGATGTAATCCACCAGCGGTTCACTGGACATCACCACGCCGGCGGCATGGACTCCGGAGTTCCGGGCGAGTCCTTCCACCGTTTTGGCCGTCGCGAACAAGTTTTGGTGTCGACTATCCGCATCCACCATATTCCGAAAATCGGGGATTTCTGCGTACGCCTTTTCCAAATTCCAACCCGGAAGCTGCGGAATCGTCTTGCACATCAAGTCCGTTTCCGAAGGGGCAAACCCAAGCACCCGACCGCAGTCCTTCAGAGCCGCTTTCGCTCCCAAGGTGCCAAACGTTACGATTTGCGCCACCCGATCTTTGCCGTACTTTTCCTGTACGTACTGGATAACTTCGTCCCGCCGGGCATCCTCAAAGTCCATGTCCACGTCCGGCATGGAGATTCGCTCGGGGTTGAGGAATCGCTCAAAGGTTAATCCGTAGTCAACCGGGTCAACATCTGTGATCCCAATGGCATAGGAAACCAATGAGCCCGCGGCCGATCCGCGTACGCCGAAGTAGATCCCTTTATCCCGGCTGTACTGGGCAAACTCCTTCACCAACAGGAAGTAGTCGCCGTACTTAGTAGATTCAATAATCCCCAGCTCGTAATCCAGACGCGAGAGCTTTTGCTCGGCATCCTTACATCGCCGTGCCAGACCTTCGCGGGCCAGATTTGCCAGGTGAACAAACGAGTCCACGCCCTCCGGAACTTCCGGCTTTGGCATCGGTGCCCGAGTCTTTTCCAGCTCCACGTTGCACATTTCGGCAATGCGCATGGTGTTCTCCAGAGCCTCCGGGTAATCCCGGAAAAGCTCTCCCATTTCGGTCTTGGACTTGAGATAGAACTCGTCGGTAGGAAACTTAAACCGTTTCGGATCTTCCAGATTTCGGCCCGTTTGGATGCAGAGCAAGACATCATGGGGTTGGGCATCTCCCCGGCAGGTGTAGTGCGCGTCATTCGTGGCCACCAGCGGCAGGTTGAGCCGACTGGCGATCTTTAACAATCCCTCCTGGACCTGAAATTGCTCGGGAATGCGGTGGTCTTGGAGCTCGATGAAGAAGTTGCCTTCCCCGAACATTTCGCGGTACATCGCCGCGCATCGCTCAGCCGCCTCGTAGTTGTTGTTCAGCAAGAAATGGCAAATCTCGCTGCCCAAACAGGCACTGGTCGCGATAATGCCTTTGCTATGCTCGGCTAGGATTTTGTGGTCAACCCGCGGCTTGTAGTAATAGCCCTCCAGAGCGGCGATCGTGGACAGCTTGCAAAGGTTGCGGTAGCCCTCCAGGTCCTTTGCCAGCATCAGCAAGTGATAGGCGTTCTTCTCGCCGTCGCCTTTCTTTTCGTGGATTCCTTGGGGCGCGACGTAGGATTCCACACCAATGATCGGTTTGATGCCCGCTTTCTTCGCCTCCCAGTAGAACTCCATGACGCCAAACATCACGCCGTGGTCGGTGATGGCCAGGGCGGACATATCAATCTCCTTCGCCCGAACGATCATATCGGGGATTCGATTGGCACCATCAAGCAACGAGTACTCGGTGTGGTTATGGACGTGACAGAAGGTTTTACACATCCGGGGTAGTTAATTGTGACGGCTGAGAGGGGCTATTCGCCGCCAATATCTTCGACCCAGGCCCGCAAAATTTCGGCGGCACTCCAAACCTGCCACGGGCACCCGCCCGGGCGCTGAGGCATCTCGGCATCGTAGACTTCGGCAACCCCGCCCAAGCCATATTCCTTCAACATCTCCTTCACCGGGCGGAGGGCATTGCGTGCTGCCGCGGTATCGCCGGTGAATTTCACCAGCGCGGTGGCATAGGAGCCCAACAACCACGGCCAAACGGTTCCCTGATGGTAAGCCGCGTCACGTTGCGCCATATCGCCTTCAAACCTTCCCTGGTAGCGGGGATCACTGGGCGATAAAGTTCGGAGTCCACGCGGCGTGAGAAGCTCCTGGCCCACGCGATCGAGGGCTTCGCGGGCGTGGTCTGGCTGGCACGGGGAAAAGGGTAATGCCATTGCGAGCACCTGATTGGGCCGCAAACTGGCATCGTCCGGGTCAACCGTATCCAAGTAATAACCCGATCGAGCATGCCAAAACTTACGGGTAAATGATGCAGTGGCGGTGTCCGCCGCGCTCTCAAAAACTTCGGGAGCGAAGCCATCTACCCGGACCGCCAGCCACCCCATCACGCGAAGCGCATTGACCCACAGGCCATTTATTTCCACCGGCTTTCCGTGCCGTGGCGTTACGACCCAGTCGCCGATCTTGGCATCCATCCATGTGAGTTGAACGCCCTCTTCCCCTTGCGTCAGCAGTCCGTCTTGGGGGTCCACGCGAATTCCAAATCGCGTGCCCTTTTGGTGATGTCGATAAATCTGATGGAAATGCCCCATCATCTCCGTCGCAAAATCGCTATCCCATTCTTTTAAAAGAGTTTTGTAGACGGCGTTCACAAACCACAGCGTCCCATCAACCGTGTGGTACTCCGGTTCTTCACCCGATTCCACAAACCGGTTCGGAATCAATCCGTCTCGCATCTGGTTGGCGAACGCCCGCAGAATTGACCTCGCTTCGGCAAATCGTCCGGGAACCAATAGGGCTCCGGGAAGCGAGATCATCGTGTCGCGCCCCCAGTCGGTAAACCACGGGTACCCGGCTAAAATCGTTGGCCGAGGAGAGCCAGTGATCACGTTTTTACCCACGGCTTCGGTCAAGGCAAGCCTAATAGTGGCGACTGATTTTCGAGCGGGAATATCCGTACTGTCCGCCATGGGGCCAACGGGAGGAGTCTCCGACGTGCCAATCGCGCAGGTAATCGATTCACCGACCGGGACCACGGCCCGTAATAAACAGGCACAAAAGGCGTCTTCACGATCTTCCAACCCCCGTTCGCGTTCTCGAAAATGCTCAAACCGAAAGTACCACTGATCCATCGGCTCTCGAACGAAGCCTTCGTGATGAATAACTGATTCGTGAGCCCCGATGACGATGGTCTGATCGGCTCCGTAACGGACGTCGCGAGGGTATTCCGGATTCCGGTGGAAATCAGCGTGATGACTACGATCGACGAGGATGGGTCTCAGGAACACTTCCATCGGCATCGTTCCTAAATTGGTCAGCGTGAGGAAGGCTTGGTTTCCAACTTGAGACAGCCGCAAAGCCTTTCGGAGGATCTGCTTGCCCAGGCGGTAAGTCCAGGCCACCTCCTGCGGCGATGCCTCAAAGCCAGCCAAGTGCTGATATCCCGTTGGATGCACCACGCCAGGGTATTCATTTGTGCTGAGGGCGTAGGTTCGGCCTTCGGTACGCACCTCCAACTCCACCGATTTCCAAAGCAACGTACGTTCGGTGGGAGGATCGATGGCCGCAATCAAAAGGCCGTGGTACCGCCGGGAACAAATCCCGGCGACGGTTCCCATGGCATATCCACCCAGATTGTTGGTCAGAATCCATTCCCGCGACCAGGCTAGATCGTAGTTGCGACACTCAAGCTCCGAAAGGCTGTAATTCATCGGCGTGCTATTTCCGTTAGGTGATTGCTATTTCTTATCAAACGGAACCGGACGTGGTGGCGCCGAATCAATCGGAACCGTCCGCTCGAATTTTCTCCGAGTAAGGACATCTACAAACTGATCAACTCTGAGTTTAACGCCCAGCCGATATTCACGCGGGACCTTTCTACTGAAAACAAAGACCTCAAAAGGACCCATTGCCTGGGAGATCAATAACTGCCGATCAATCCAACCTTGTTTCGGATCGAGGCGAGACAGAAGGCTAATTTTTGTCGCTTTTAGCTTAAGATCGGCCCGAAAATTGACTCCGTCCGGGTACTGAAGGAGATCGGCCTGAAAGTCGGCCGTTCCCCGGTTGCTACCGCTGATTCCGAACACTCCGAACGCCAGCTCTGGCCTCGGCGTGTAAGCGAGCCCCACTCCGCCCCGTGCCCAGCCAAAGCTATTGACGCCCGCATAACTCGCCACATCGATGCGCTCAAACAGTGATAGATCCTTCCCGATCACTTGCGGTTGGTAAGCCAAGGTCCCAAAAAAGATCGTTCGGTTTACGAATGGGTTTCCTTGTCGAGAGATGGATTGGGCACGAATTTGCCCCATCGCAATCCATGGCCCCGTCGTTCCCGATGCTTCGTAGGCCAGGTCAAATGCTTTCGAAAAACGGTCGCCGCTCACCCGGGAAGTTCCCCGGTTCCATTGGCTACCGAGTCCGATCGTGGAACGAGGCCGGGAAAGGTAATTGATTTCGGAGCTCGCCCGGTCGTTTTGCGCGTTCTCAAACCACGAGTAACTAAATCTTTCCGATAGCTCATCGCGAGGCACGATCGACGCTTCCGTATTCTCTTTGCCAATAAATGATCGCGAGACCTGGACCCCGAAACTCGGATACGAATGATTAAAGGCGGCGAAACCCGCGCCAAGCGCGGTTTGGGGCCCCAAAAGGATCGCGGCTTCCCAGGTAACGCCTAATCCTTGATCCTGACGGTAACTTACCGACGGAATGCCGATCCCGGAGACTCGTTTATCGAGATTGAATGAATACTTCGGGAGCGTAATGACTTTTCTGCCCAGGATCGATAGCGATGGATGCTGAATCGAACCCCGAGTCCCGGGAGTAATCACGAGTCGAGTCCCACTCACCGAGAAGAGCGGTGGATGGTCGCGAGACGTCGTGCCGCCAATTCCCTCAAATTCCCACCGACCCTTGGTCAGCGTCGCACGGTCCGCGGCAATCTTTGCGCCAGCGATATCCGCTTTAAGTGACCGGAAAGATGCGGACTCGGCGCCTGGCGCAAAGGACATCTGAAGTTCTTCTGCCACGACGGTGCCTTCGGGATCGGTCACTAAGATTTGCCCGGTGGCGCGCGCGGACTGCTGCTTTTCCATCACTTCGACAGAATCCGCAGTGATAACTGTCGGGCCGTAAAGTATCCGGACCTGACCGGAAAACGTTGTGACCCCGTTCAGAAGATCTCGCCTAGCGCGCATCGCGTAGATCACCACTTGGTCGCCGTAGGTAGAGATCAATGGGTTGGGCTGCGCAGAGTTTGGTTGCCCAGGGTCCTGCATGGCAGCGTAAACAGCAGGCGGTGCCGAGTGCATCCATCGCCAAACTGGATCCGGAATGGCCGGAACCATAAGGGGCATACCAAAATATTACCGAAGCTGGCCCACATTCGCCGAACGATTCTTAAAGTCCCAATCGTCCTGTATCATAGGAGGTCTGAAATGAGTTTATTTAATCCAACTGCCGTAACTTTAAATACCGGGTGGGGAAATCTTGATCCCGCTACGATTGAACGGCAATGGGTTGCGCGGTGCCGCGAGGGAGATGAGGCTGCGATGACCGCACTCATCGACCGACACCGAAATCGACTGATTCGCACCGCCGCCAACCTGTTGCGGGATCGGTACGAAGCGGAAGACATCGCCCAGGAATCATTCTTAAAGGCATTCCGAGAAATCGGAAAACTGCGAGAAGATCGAGCGTTTTCTGGCTATCTCTATCGAATTTGCGTACGGCTCTGCATGGACCGCCTGCGATTGAAGCGACCTGAGCTGGTTGAATTCGATCCCGGAACTCCCGCCGCTGGCAATAACATCGAGAACAAGGTCGTCGTTGAAAAACTGCTGGCCATGATGCCCGTAGATCTGCGAACGACGCTGGTGCTGCGAGAAATGGAGCAGTTAAGCTACGAGGAGGTTGCGGAAGTGATGCATGTGCCCGTCGGAACGGTTCGAAGCCGATTGCACAGTGCCCGCGAAAAATTCAGAAACTTGTGGATTGAGGCGACCCGAGAGGAGAACGCTTGAACGACATTTTTCATCGCACCCGAGAAAGGTGGGAAGACGAAGACGACGTCTTGGCGCAAGCCATGAGCAGTCTTCGCGGTGCCTCCATCGATTCAACCCCTTCCGAGCGGTTCGACCGTGATCTACTGCGGAAGGCCCGGGTTGGAAGGGTCAAGGATGGTATTCGGTACTGGTTGCCGGGCTTAATCGGTGCCGTGACCGCGAGTGTCATCGTACTCCTCATGATTTCGCAAGTTGAAGCAGGCGCGAAATGGCCCTTCTCGCGCAACCCCGAAGCGAGCACCGCGCGCCGCCTCGTTCCGAATAGTCAGGCGTCCCGCGTGGTACCGGTTCTTACCGATCACGAATAAAGCATGAGAGGATGGCAGCGCGCGTTTTTGGGCGCGTTGATCGGCGCAATTCTGGTGCTGGCTATCCATCCGCGTACGAGCCATTTCTACTGGGTCGCCTTCTCCCGGGGAACGCCGAGTGATGTTTCCCGGATGGACTCAGTGATTCCTTGGCAAGGAAAACCAGAATCCACGATTGATTACTACTACGCCGCCGAGATCTACGCGGAGCGATTGCGGCTAGGAAAGCTGACACGTCCAGAATTGCAATCCGCGAAGCGGCTCTTCTCCCGCGCAGCTACCGTTTTTCCCTTGAATGCTTTTTGGGATCAAATGCTCACCTCGGTTTTGGTCCGTCAGGGCAAATTGATCGAGGCTCGCCGGCAGTGGAAACAAGCCACCACCAAGAAGAGTTGGAATAGTGGCCAAAGCCAGCTGGGTGATCGGCGTGCCGCTCGAATTCAGAATCAACTCGGATTTCAGCAAAGCTGGATCTGGGCGAGGGCATTCTTCACCCGGTCACAAGCTCCTATTCAGGAGGTAGAGCGCACCGCGCGAATTTTGCTAACGGATGCTTCGATGCGGGACGACCCGGGATTGGCGGTTCGTTACGACACTGCGGTCAATGGATTCCTCGTAAAAGAACACTGCCGCATGATCGCCGAAGGCGACATTGCGACCGAGATGATTCAGTTGTCTGCGTACCCGCCAAATATGATCGCGACGCCAAACCCAAAACAGCTGTACCTCGGGCAAGATCAGGTCGCAAACTCCCTCCGCCGCTATAACCGGGGCGATCAAGCCGACCGGTTGGTGGGCATCTACCAGTCCGCGGAGAGCTGGTTCGGACTCGTCACCCGCCGTAGTCTGGGGGAGGACCATACTAGGGACGTCATGCGAAGTCTCATGATTTCCGAGCTTGGCGGCCTCGCATCCTTGATGCTGGTTATCGGTCTCCTCATTTGGGGGATAGAACTCGCCGTTCAAAAACGGCTTCGCCAGCTAAGATCGTTTAAAGCCCCGTGGGTCGTAGCGACCGGGGCCGTGACTGGCATCTCACTGGCGTATGTTGCCCAGTATTGGTTGGGCGCCTTGGTTCTCCTTATCGTGGTCTCTCTCTGGCTCTGGCAACCACAAAACATCCGAAAAGCGGCTCCCGATGATTTGGGCCCGCTATTTAACCTCACCGTCCGTGGGCTACTTTTAGCGGCTGTATCCACCGTGTTTTTTTTCTTCGTTTGGCGGTCGTTGCCATTTGCGAGCGTGACACCTTTTGTCGATGGCCCGTGGGATGGAGTAGAGGCTGAGGTTTGGCTCCGGGTGATGATCCTCATCGTGTCGCTACTATTGCTAACGGTACCAACGTGGGCATTCGCGCAGCGATTGTCGGGTCCGGCGGTTATGCGGTGCCTCATCAATCGGAGCCGCACGACCCTCATCTGGGTTGGCGCAGCCCTGTTTGTCCTCGGCGGCCCCTTGGCCTTCGCGCTGAATCGCGACATGGAAACGACCTTTAAGAACTACATCGCGAACGAACCGTTCTATTATCTTCGGTAATGACTCCGTACTTGATTGAGCGTTTGGAACAAACCGAGGCTCAAATTCGTGATTTACGCGCGGACCTGTTGCAGAATCCATCCGGCCTCCCGTGGTGCCGTTCCCTCTCGGACGTGGTGGATTCTCTGGTGCGGAGCATTGCGGAAACGGCCGGTGCCGACCAGTTTTGCGTCATCGCGACCGGCGGGTATGGACGTCGAGAGTTGGCTCCCCTTTCCGATATCGACTTGACGGTGGTGCCGGTGGATGAAAATAGTTCTGAATGCGACGACGCGATCAAATCGTTCTTTCGGCTGCTGTACCAGTGCTTCTCCAGTCGGTTGCGCGTGGAGGTTGGTTACGCATACCGACTTCTGGGAGATGCTCCCGGTCTCGATACAGTCACCCGTACCGGGCTCCTTGATCAGCGCCATATCGCCGGTCCCGTGAGGCTCGCGCAAGCTCTGGACGAGGCACTTCGCCAAACACGGGCACCGGGTGAATACATCGTCGCCAAGATTGAAGAGCGACAAGCCATGTTTGCCAAACACCACGACACGCCATTGGTGACCGAACCAAATCTTAAGGAAGGTGCCGGCGGACTCCGTTGCTTTCAGTGCGCCAATTGGATCCGTGAATCCGTCGGCGATCGCTCCGCCTTACCCAGCGAGGCATACGACTTTGTGATCATGATCCGAAATCTTCTGCACGCGGTTTCTGGTCGACACCAGGACACCCTATTGCAGTCTCGCCAAACCGAGATTGCGGAGCGACTCGGAATGGATCGAGTGGCGATGATGTCCGTCCTCACCACCGCGGGTCTGTCGCTTCACGGGGAATATGAGCGCGCGGTTGACACCCTGCAAGACGCCCGATTCTCGCTCGCTCCCGGCGTTCTCGCGCTTCGGGGAGAGGTTCGTTTAGACGGCGCGGTCGATTCGGGAGACGCTGCGGTAGGCGTCGCGACGGCGAATCAGCTCAAAATTCGGGTTGCCGACGTGAAATTGGCCACTTCCGGATTTCGAAAAGGCAGCGCCGCACTTTTTGCTCTTTCCACCGGCGAAGAAACCGTACGGAGACTCGATCGCTGCGGATTACTCGAACAAATTTTGCCGGAGTTAACGGCATGTCGAAGTCTGGTCCCCACCGATAGCGTACACACCTACACCGTCTACGAGCACACCTTGAGGGTGGTGCGAGAGATTGACTCACTCGCCCCGGGAACGTTTCTGGGTGATGCCAAGGATGCCATCACCGATATCAGTGCCCTCTACTTGGCGACTCTTTTGCACGATATTGGCAAAATTGACGAAAACAAAGATCACTCTGTCTACGGGGCCGCGATGGCAAGAGCCCTTTGCGAACGATGGCAGCTAGAAATTGACATTACCGAAGCGGTGGAATGGCTCATTGAAAACCACCTCCTCATGGCCAAATTCATCCGGATCCGGGATATCGATAGCCCCGCCACCATCCAAGAATTTCGCGATATTGTCGGTGATTTGAACCGGCTCAATATGCTAACGGTGTTAACCTACGCTGATATTCGGTCGGTTGCCCAAGGTTCTTGGACACCCGCCATCGCCTTCTTTCATCGGCAGCTCTACATCGCCACCGCCAACCTGCTCCAAACCGATTCCACAATTCCGACCGACACCGGCCAGCATCGTCGGCGATTGTTGCGTCAACTCACCAGCGCCGAAACTTCGGATGCCCTATTGGAGCAATTCATCGATTCCCTGCCGGGATACTATTTGGCGAGTACATCCAGCGATACCGTACGGCTGCACCGCCACTACTCAACGGCCGCCGCTGACGGGAATCCCACGGTGGATTTCGTACCTCGGTCGGACATTCACGCTTCGGAGGTGACCGTCGTGGTGAAAGATGGCCCGGGACTGCTTGCCAAAATTCTAGGAGTTTTCTACGCTTACGACGTCAGTCTATCGGCCGTAAAGGCGTGTACCTCGCGACTAGACCCACCCATTGCGATCGATACATTTACGGTCCAATTCAGCGGCAAACCCGTCCCGCCCGCGACTGCCAACGAGATTCGGCAAGCCCTGCGAGCCGTGCTTACGGATGAAAAGACGGTCGAAACGGTCCTCACCGATAAGGGCAAGGATCCAAATCGGGCCCAGCCATTGGTGAACTTTACATTTGTCGCCGGTAACCCGGGAATTCTCGAAATCCGCGCGCCCCGGGGGCGAGGAATGCCGTATCGACTGGCCCGCCGACTCAGCTCCCAGGGATGGAATGTGACGGCGGCGCGCGTGGGTCAATGGGGAGGCAGCGCAGCGGCCGCCTTTTATCTTCAATCAGCCAGCGGGCAGGAACTGACCGCGACCGAAGTCAATCAAGCCTTTTCAGAATTCTGAAAGGGCACCGTAGGATTCACGGTGAGGGTGCGCTCCCGATCATATTGCATGGTCCCCGGCGGAGAATGGCGAGGTTTGCGGACATATCGCTTTTCCACAATGGAAACCGTCACAAAATCGGAATGCTTCTGGCTGGAGTGCCGGGCGGCAAGCCAAGCCGCGTACCGAACGGTTTCGGGCCGAATCCGTTGCGGCTGCCTGTTTGTTCGCACGACGACGTGAGAACCCGGTCCGCCTCTGATGTGCAGCCAAAGATCCGCCGGGTGAGCAACTTTCAGCGTCAAATAGTCGTTCGACGTTGCGTTTTCCCCGATCAGGATCATCGTGCCGTCTGGTGCTTCCACCTGACGGATCTTGTGTCCGTCGAATGCGGCAACGGCTCGCCCTTGAGTGTCAGTGGAAGGAACGAATAGCCAACGCCGCCGGGTTGCCTGATCCGAGATTTCCGTAACTTCCCGAAGTCGAGTCGCCAATTCCATCTGAATCAATACTTCTTCAATCTCTTCAATTTGTGCAGAAATATGCGCCCGACGTTCTTGGGCGTGGTTGGCTCCTCCCTTTGCCGATTTGGCCCGGGCAAAAAGCCGCTCGGCCGTACTTTTCCAGTCCCCATCGGTATCAATGGGAATCGATATCCGCTGGCCTTCATAATCCAACACGTCCAATTCGGCGCCGTGTTCAACCGTGCGAGCCGCCGTGAACGGACCGTAGGCCAAAAGTAGCTCGGCCATTCGTTGCCATTGACCTGCTCGCCCGCCGGCTCGGATGGCGTCGTCAATGCTCGCAAGCGCCGATTGTCGAGCTTCATAGACACGG
>Ga0114959_10001097_pt1 | contig 24436 bp, 23 predicted proteins | sample C_130625_EF_Meta_FD_87317 | JGI IMG/M metagenome (GOLD analysis project Ga0114959, IMG submission 87317) | Freshwater microbial communities from Lake Croche, Canada to study carbon cycling - C_130625_EF_MetaG | ecosystem: Environmental > Aquatic > Freshwater > Lake | place: Lake Croche, Canada... | reverse complement strand
CAGCAAGCCAATCGACTGCTCAAAGGTGCAGGGCGTTTGCCAGGCATCGGCGTCGGTAAGCGAGAATCGCACCGTATTTGAGGCGGAAACGCCGATCGTGTGAATTCTCTCTTCCACTCGGAAACCCGGTTGATTGGTTTCCAGCAGGAATGCGCTTAAGTTCTTCTCGTCAACTCGCGCGATGACGACAATCAGATCTGCCTTCCCGCCGTTCGTGATGAACATTTTTTCACCATTTAGCTTGAAACGTCCATCCCCGACCGGGGTGGCAAAGGTGGAAACCCTTCGGGCGTCGCTTCCCGCGTCCGGCTCGGTGAGTCCCCAAGCCAACTTTATCTCCCCCGAAACCATTCCGGGCAAATACTTGGCTTTCTGCTCGGGCGTGCCAAAGTTGTCCAAGTGGGCAACCACCAACGCGTTTATCGCTGCCACATTCATCGCGAGGGCCGGATCTCCGTGGGCAAGCAATCGAATGGCCTCGCAGTATCCGTGACAAGAAAGACCACTTCCCCCTTGCTCGGTGCTCAGGGTCATTCCCAGCAAGCCAAGCGACCCTAGGCGGGTCCAGATGGAGTCGGGGAATGCGCGATTGGCTTCCCATTCGCGCGTGTTGGGCAAGACTTCGGTGTCTACAAAGTGGCGGACAGCCACAAAAAATTGGGATTCATCGGTACGATGCGGGGCGAACATATTCTCTCCTTTGAGTACGTGAAAGTGTACTGCGCCAGCGGCGCGACGGAGATCGAAAGGGCTCATCTTAATCTCCCGCTTGAGTTCCCGATCGCCATATAACACAGATTTGTGATATATTAAAGGCGAGTAATGCTTAACGTTTTTGAAGAGCTCACCGATACCAGCCGCCGGCAGATACTGGCGGAACTCAGGAGCGGTGCAAAAAACGTTTCTGACCTCTGTGAATCCACCCGGCTAAAGCAGCCCAATGTCTCGAATCACCTTGCCCGGATGCGGGCGCGAGGAATTGTTCACGCCGAGAAAACGGGGCGGCAGGTGTACTACTCGCTGGTTCCCGAGGTTGAAGCCGTCGTGAACTCCCTTCTCGAAGTTTCCACTCAGCCCACGGACATGGTGGATTTTCCCGATCTGGTGAAACTCTACGCAAAGTCCGCGATCGCCGGCGATGAATCTGCCTGTAGCGAAGTCATGGACATTGCCTTCCGCGCTCGGATTCCCTTAATCGACATTTACCAAGAACTGCTCGGGCCCGCAATGGCAATGATCGGCACTTGGTGGACCGTGGATGCCATCGACGAGGCGCAGGAGCACATGGCGACCGAAATCACCCACCGAATGATGGCTCGCACCTCCCAGATTGCCGGTCCTCGGCGCCGAAATGGCCGCGTGGCGGTCCTCGGATGCGCGCCCAACTGTTGGCACGTCATCGGACTGCGGATGATTTCTGATTATCTCCGCCTGCAAGGTTGGCGAACGCTGTTTCTGGGGCCCAACGTACCCGAACGTAGTTTTCTCTCCACCGTAAACCAGCACCAACCAAGTCTAGTCTTGCTGAGCGTGAACTCTCCGGAAGGACAGGAATCGACAATACGACTGATCAAGAGTCTTGCGATCAACCGAACGAAACGATTTGACTACAAGATCGTCGTAGGGGGCTTCCAAGTGAGTCAAAACCCCGATCTATTCATCGAATCGGGGGCGAACTGCGTCGCCAATGAGTTACGCCAGTTTGCCAACGAGATCCTTCCCGAGATTGAATCGGTAGAAATGTCGGCCGCATCTAGAGCTGCCACCAACTAGAGCGGCCCGAATATTGGGCAAAAAAATACTCCAGCAGAATCACTTCTGCTGGAGCATGATTTCTACGATTAGCCGCGAGCGGCTTTCGCTTTTGCCGCGATTGCGCTGAATGCGGCTGCATCCTGAATCGCGAGCTCACTGAGAACCTTTCGGTTGATTTCGATTCCAGCGAGTCCCATTCCGTGAATCAAGTGGCTGTACTTGATGTCATTTTGCGAACACGCAGCCGAAATACGGGCGATCCACAAACGTCGGAAGTCGCGCTTACGGCGGCGACGGTCTCGGAAGGCATACTGCCCCGATTTCATCACCTGCTCATTGGCACGGCTGAATACGTTCTTCTTACGTCCGAAGTAACCGGACGCCTTCTCGATAATTTTCTTGTGGCGCTTGTGGCGCATTAAGCCTCGTTTTACGCGGGCCATAGTTTCATTTCTCCTATTTGTTCACCGGGTCCCAATTCACAGCGTGAACGGTAGCGGTAAGAAGTCATCCCATCGCCGGGATTACAAATTGCTGCTTTGGTGTCGGGACTAACCCGACACCAAAGCAAGAATGGCAGCGCGACTTTCCGTCACGTGCGTTTCTCGATCGACGGTCTTGAGGACCACCTTGCCTTTCACCTTGGTCTGCTTAAGAACCAGCAGTCGTCGCATTCGCTTCTGCTCGCCCTGGAAGATCTCCGGCTCTTGCTCAAGCCGCCGTTTCCGGCTCGCTTTCTTGTGCAGGAACTGGTGGTTGTTGTGGCTCGCGCGGCGGGTTATTTTCCCCGTCCCCGTGATCTTGAACCGCTTGACCGCCGTCTTGTTGGTCTTGATTTTTGGCATCTTTCTTCTTGCTTGCGCCTGCGTTCGGCTTAGGATTTAGGATCATGATCATCATCCGTCCATCCAGTGTGGGAGTCCGTTCACTCGTCGCTATGTCCGCCACGGCCTCGAGAAACTTCGCGAGACGTTGCGAACCTAGTTCCGGGTGCGTGACCTCACGCGCCTTAAACATGCAAGTGACCTTGACTTTGTCTCCCTCGGCCAGAAAGTTCCGGGCGCGGTTGACGTAGGTCTGCAGGTCGTGATCCGCAATACGCGGACTAATCTTTATACCCTTTACTTCCTGCTGCGGTTTCTTTTTGTCTTTTCCGAGCTTGGATTCCAGGTATTTGTGCTTGCCATGATCAATGATCTTGCAAACGGGTGGCTCAGCGTTCGGCGAGACCATCACCAAGTCAAGGCCCTGTTCGCGGGCGAGCGTGAGCGCAGCACGGCTTTGCATCACACCTAACTGTCCGCCATCAGCGTCGATGACTCGAATTTCGCGAAAACGGAGTATCCGTTCGTTAACGGGAGGGCCCGGATCGGGGCGTTTGAAGTCTCTTCTAAATCCTGCTATCTTTGTTCACCTTGAGGGAGGCCATTGCCAACCCATGAAATAGTATATCAAAGGCTCGCCTTGGTTCCCCGGAATCTATCTATTTGTCCTAAATTATTGAATCAAACCGATTGTTTGATTGCCCCGTAGATACTTTGATGCCGGAACCTCCCCACTTCGAGCCACGACCGGTGACCCGGTGCGTGTGCTACGACATCACCTTTCGCGAGATTGCCGGGGCGACTCCCAACTCGCTGGAAGAGATCGCATCCCAGTTCGGTGCCGGTACGGGCTGCCAATCGTGCATTCCCTATCTCCGACGAATGCTGGCGACCGGCGAAACCGCCTTTGCCGTGATCGAAGACGACTGCGAGTAAGGGCTACGGTGTAATCTGCGAAAGTGGCAAAACCGGCGGCTTGGGTCCGCTTTATACCGGTCCTACTCTTTGCCTTTGCTTTGGCACTACGGCTGGTAGGAATTACATGGGGGCTAAAAAACGACCTCCACAACCAGAGTTACCATCCCGACGAACCCGTCATTTTCCTCTACTCGCAAACGATTGAACCGGCGAAAGGAAAGTTCACGCCCGGCTTTTATAATTACGGGACGCTGTACCTCACTGGACTTCGGGTGATTGGTGATGTAGTGTCGGGCTACGGCGGTGCCCCCGACCCGAAGAGTATCGACAGCCAGTGGACCTTCGCCAGCCGCGTGCACTTGGGAGGACGCCTGGTGAGCGCCGTCGCCGGAGCGTTCACTGCCCTGATCGTCTTCCTGATCCTGAGACGGTGGGTTTCGGTTTTGGCCGCTTTCATGGGGGGACTCATTCCCGCCGTCGCCCCTGCGTTTGTCGTACATAGTCGCTTTCAAACGGTCGACGTTCTGGCCACCGCTTTCCTTGCAGCGTCCACGTTGTTTGCCCTCAAACTCATTCCCACCGAGTCGGATTCGGAAGTATCAAACCGAGACTGGCTAAAGTACGCCGCGCTGGAGGGATTATTCGCCGGATTGAGCGCGGGTACCAAGTACACCGGCATCCTCGCTTTGGCAACTCTGGTGGTCGCGGCAGTGAGCTCTCGACGGAAAGGATGGGGAGCGGGTGTCGGACTCGGGATTTTAGTGGCAACGGTCGCCTTTGTTATCACGACCCCCGGCGTACTGCTGGACCAAGCAAAGTTCCTGACCGATTTCCGATACGAGGTCACCCACACCTCCACCGGACATGGCTTGGTATTCACTCAGACCGGAAGCGGGTTCTTCTATCATTTTGCCAACATGATGGTCGGCTTTGGGCCGGTCATTACGCTCATGGGGGTGGTCGGCCTGTTTCTCGCGGTTGGCAAGCGGGAACGGTGGGCGATCGCGGCTTTCGCGTTCTTCATCCTCTACTACATCCTTATCGGGCGCGCCGAAGTGAAGTTTCTTCGCTATGTTTTCCCATTACTCATCGGAATCGGCATTGGCTTTGGCTATTTGATGCAGCAAGCAATCGAGAATAAGCGGTTCGGGCGATACATCGTGTGCCTGGGCATTGCCGCAATCGGCGGGATTGATCCGGGTGGACTGCGTCAGGCGGCAATTTGGACAAGTTGGATGGTGACGGAAGACCCTCGGGATGCGGCCGTTCGCTATCTGCGGAAGCTACCTGAGCCCGGAAGATTAGGATTGGCGAGCGACCCGTGGTTCTATACTCCTCCGACTTGGCCAGACGCCGGCACCATTCGCGGAAACTTCCCCGGTCGGATGGCGGCAATGCAGGAGGCGAATCCTCCGACCATCTACTACGACAATCCGGCCGGGCACTACGATTGGGACACCGGACTCCTCGATACGGTGAAGCCAGAGCGGATTTCCGTTTCTTCTTTTGAATTCTTTGATATCTTGAGGCTGAAAACGGCTGACTTACCGGAAGGTGTCGACAAGCTGGTGGTGACCCGCGGCAATGACTTTTTGGACAAGCTGGACAAGAGCTATACGCCAGAAGTTGTGTTTGGTGGGGACTACGTTCCTGTCCACGACATCATGTATATCCACCCGAACGTGACGATATGGAAGCGAACGGCAACCTCGCCTTAACCGAGCCCGTCGAAGACTTTCTGGATGCCCTGCGCATGGATCGCGGGGCAAGCGATCACACGGTAATGGCTTACCGGAACGACCTTTCGCTCGTAACCGCCGAATTGACCCGGCAAGAAATTGCCGATTGGTCGGAATTGGATGCCGCTCGGATGGGCGCTTTGGAAGTCGCTCTGGCCACCGGGGTGGCCAAGAGTACGGTTCAGCGCCGCATCAGCGCGCTGCGAGCTTTCCTGAAATTCCTCAAACGCAAAGGGCTTGGGCCAAAGACGGATTTACCTTCCACCGGCGGGTTTCGGAAGAGCCGCCCTCTGCCTAAGGCACTCCCCGTGGCCCAGCGCGACGCGATTCTGGAGGCACCGACCGAAGCGACCGCGGTTGGCCTGCGTGATCGTGCCCTGTTCGAATTGGTATACGGCGCCGGGCTACGCATCAGCGAAGCGGTCGAACTGGAACGAGACGCCTTGGATTTGACCCAGGGAACCGTACGAGTGACCGGTAAGCGCGGAAAGACCCGGCTAGTGCCGTTACCCGCCGAGACCGTGGAACACCTTCAACGTTACCTAGATTTTTCCCGACCTTCGCTACAAAGGAAGCCGATCTACACCGTGATCCTGAGCAACCGCGGGCTTCCGCTTAGACGACAAACCGCCTACGCTTCCCTTCACCGGTATTCAGAGGCGTTGGGACTGCCGGAATCGGTTTCCCCGCACACACTACGCCACACCTACGCCGTGGATTTGCTCCGTGGCGGAGCGGATCTACGCGCCGTGCAGGAGCTCTTGGGCCACCAAAGTATCGCCACAACCCAGGTCTACACACAGTTAGAACTAGAAGAGGTCCGCCGCCGCTACCGCTCGGCCCATCCGCGGGATTGAGTTTATGTACTGGCTTTTGAACGTAACGAACTTCCTCATCCCGAGCCCCTCCTAGGGTTGGGAAATGAGGAGGTTGGCCACTTTCCCGCGGACTAATCAACCGCTAATAGGTAAATAGTCAGGTCTCGATTTTGACAACCAACTGATCGACAAAATCTCTAGAGACGTCGCTCAATGTTCTGGTTCCGGAGTCGCAAAAGCCACTGGTAGCATAGGAATCCTTCGGTCGCAAACAGCACCAAGGTGACGACCCACAGCATGGCATTCACCCAGTTGAATGGGGAAAGTAGCGCGGCGGTTGTCGCCGTCCCCGCCATGAGCCAGCCGCAGACCACGAGAAATCCGTTTGTCATGAACGTTCCGAATGCGTTCATCAATAGGCAAAGAATGTAGAGTACGGAGCCGTTGGCTGGGCTCAAAGGGTGATATTCATCGGGCGAGACACGCGGGAGGGCGATTTGCCGGAACAGTACGGTAAGGATGGTAATTAGGACCGCCCAAGCGACGGACGAAACTATTTTTCTTTGCAGTTCAATCGACATGGTGTTTAAATAATTCAATCCTCAACTTCCGACTACACGTTTGATTAGGTCTTCATCTTCCAATCCAAAGGATTAGTTCGACGAGATGAGAGTCAACGTAATTTCCCGTGAGCGTTAATTCAAGTGGTTTTGTCTGGTAGGTAAACCGAACTGTCTGCCCATTGGCGTTGACATTTTTTGACGAGACTTCGCGTTTCCACACTGGCAGCAGCACCTGCTCCAGGTGGTTTGGTGAGTCGTTCACGGCGATGACCCCGCCCTGTTTCAGTCCGGGAAGGAGGGTGAACGGATACTGGTTTGCGGCATTCCCCTTCCACTTCGTGATGGCGAATCCGTCGGTTAGAAGAGACCCCTGCTGGTCTCGATCAAAACCGTCCGCGCCGATGTCGAACGCCTTTGTGCGCCAGACCCGCCCGCTGTTTGGATGCCCGCCGATGACCACTCGTCCTTTTCCGAGACGGGCTTCCAAATCGTCCATCGTTAAGTTGCGAAGAATTGACAATCGGTGTTCGTCCCGTGATTTCGAAGGCGTTTGCCAAATGAGGAGCAGAGGTGCGTGCATCTTAAGTTCTTGGGCGCACATTTATGACTTTCATAAAGATGATCGTCGCGATGTCCAGAATGAGCACGGCGAGTACCGCCAGAACGAAGGTCTTTGGCCCTCCCGTGATGAGTGATATCATGGCGGCGTTTACCAGGAGAGGCACGAGATACGTCGCGATATCAGTGATTTCGAGCCGCCAGCTTTTCATATCCTTATCTTGTTAAATGCTGTCTCGGACCAGTGATGCATATCGATCATCTATGTTTCCACCAGATAGTCGCGGATTTTCACCGCGAGGGATTTGGTCATGGTGGGAACGGCGGCCAGTTCGTCCACCGATGCCCGGCGGATACCTTCCAGGCTGCCGAATGTACGCAAAAGCAGTCGACGGCGTCGCGGCCCCACTCCCGGAATCTCTTCCAGCGCCGATGCGCCAAAACGCTTATCGCGAACCTTGCGGTGATAACTCAGAGCGAATCGGTGCGCTTCGTCCCGAAGTTTGCGCAACAACATGAGGCCAGGCGAGTTGAGCGGCAGCTCCACTTCTCGGTAAATGTACTTGGCCCCTTCCGCGCCGATTATTTGGTTCTCCGACAGTATGGGGACCGGCAGATAGAGGAGTTCGTGCCGCTTGGCGAGGCCGACCATGGGCACCGTCAAGCCCAAATCGTCGCGCGCCTTGATCGCGGCCGCAACTTGCCCCTTACCGCCATCGATGAGGATCAGGTCGGGCAATTTGGCGAACTTTTCGTCCCCATCCAAATAGTTCCGGAGCCGCCGGGTGATGGTTTCGTTCATCATCGCAAAGTCGTTTGGAGCCTCGGGGTTCCATTTGATCTTAAAACGACGGTACTCGGACTTTGCCGCTTCCCCGTTCTCCGTCACCACCATGGACGAGGTCGGCGCCGTACCTTGGATGTTCGAAATATCGTAACCCTCAATGCGGACCGGCGGCTCGGAGAGTCCGAGGGCATCCATCAATTGGGCAGCAGCTTCCTCTCCCCAAGCTTCCTTTTGTTGAAGTTCAGCCGCGAACTGATTCAGAGCCTGTTCCGCGTTGGCCGCCGCCATGTCGACCAACCGCGCTTTCTCCCCGGTCTGGGGGACTTCCATAGAAACCGCCGATCCTCGCTTTTGGCGGAGCCACGTTTGGACGATATTTCGCTCTTCTATTTCCACCGGCAGAAGGATTTCGCGGGGAATCTCGGGCGCATCCGTGTAGTACTGCTTGACGAACTCCTGAACCGCCAAAGCCGGAGCCGCATCCACGGAGCCATCGAGCATGTACTGCCGCTGCCCGATGAGTTTTCCGCCGCGGATATACAGCATTTGGATGGCTGCCCCGCGCTCGTCTTTCACTACGGCAATGACGTCTTGGTCCACTTGGTCGCCGCTCAGAACCTTTTGGCGTTCCATGATGCGGTCAATGGCGGCAATTTGGTCACGAATCTTGGCCGCCTGCTCGAAGTCGAGTTCTTCCCCGGCCGCGACCATCTTGGCGTGCAGATCGGCCCGCACGGACTCCTCCTTCCCCTCTAAGAATCGCTCTACCTGCTTCAGCACGGTTTTGTATTCGGTGATCTCGCTGAGGCCGGCGCAAGGCGCCAAGCACTGCCCAAGGTGATAGTAAAGACACGGTCGCTGTACGGCATCCCCCGTCCAACTCTTTCCGCAAGGGATCAGCGGGAAGATCTTGTGGAGAAGTTGGAGCGTGTCGCGGACGGAAAAGGCGCTGGTATACGGTCCGAAATATTTTCCGGCATCCTTTTTCACACGTCGCGTGAAGAGGACCCTCGGATAAGCCTCTTTGGTCATCACGATGTACGGATAGCTCTTATCGTCGCGCAACCGAACGTTATAGGGCGGTCGGTGCTGCTTGATGAGGTTGCATTCCAGGACCAGCGCTTCCAGTTCGCTATCCACCACGATCCATTCAATGTCGCGGATCCTTCCTACGAGGCGGGAGATGCGGGCCCCGTGCTGGGCAGATTCTTGAAAGTACGAGCGGACGCGGCTCTTGAGGGAAATCGCTTTGCCGACGTAGAGCACCTGCTTGCTCTCGTCGCGGTAGATGTAGCAACCCGGGGTCGCGGGCAGTTGGGCCAGCTTGTCTTGGAGATGTTCGAACCTGGGTTTACGCGCCATTCCGGTGTATGAAGGGTACTACGTTCCGGCGGGTCCACTTAGTTGTTCGGGCGGGATCGAACTATTCGGAGCGCCTCAGTGGACTGAGGCGGTCCGTTTTTAGTAGGCAGAGGCTACGGATGGGTTTTGGCAGATGAAAGCCTGAATCTCGGCTTCGGGCGGAACATGGGCCGTGGCCCCGAAGTGGGCGCACTTCAGGCTGCCGGCAGCGCTGGCATATCGCAGACAATCCGCAATGGGCCAATTCTGCGTGAGCCCATGTAGCATCCCGGCGCGGAACATGTCGCCCGCCCCCGTGCTGTCCACCATCAATGGGGCGGGAAACGGCGGGTAAGCGCGGGCGGGCCAATCGGGGCCGCCGAACACAAACCCGTTGGGGCCATCACTGAGGGTGGTGTTGCAGCCGTGTCGCGCCACCCAGTCTTGAACCCACCGGACGTTTTTCTGCTGATTGCCGCGGGTGCCTTGCCAGTCGGTGCTGCACTGCCAAAAAGAGCCCGGCGCGATCGGGTCATCCGGTTGGAAGAAATCCATGAGATAGCTTTTCATGCCTGCGTCTTGGGCCCGGCGAACCGCTTCACGAGCGGGAGCTCCCATGTTTGGCTCCGCCGTAAACCACTCCCCTTCTCGATAGGGCAGATATTCGAGCGGCACCCCGGGACCCATCTGGGAAAATCCCCGGCCGAACATCGTCCGGTCGCCATCCGGAGTGACATAGACATCACAGACCGGGGCCTTTTGATCAGCGGGCTGATCCACGGGGGCGATCCAATCGGTGGGAATCTGACTGGATTCGAGGAGGCGATGAAGCTTGTGAGCATCGTGACCAGATCCCAGCGCATTTCCGGCCAGAAGCACCTCGTGGCCCCAATGACGGAGGGCATTGGCGGTGTTGGCGGCTTCTCCGCCCAGCATGGCGGATTCCTCTTCAATTTCCACGTATCCGCCCGGCGCGGGAAGGCTAGGGACACGTCGCAGACGGTCGAGGCAAATGGTGCCGAAAACCAAAATCAAAGTGCGCGTAGGCTACCAGAAGTGTCTTGGCCCGTCGGTAGATTAACCTTGACGAGACGTGATCCCGACCATACTTGCCCAGATTTCGCAAGGCTTCGGCCGCGACTCGGACAAATGGACCGGAAGCGAAGATATTCTGATAGAAGATGTTCTGGCTGCAATTGGTGATTACGTTTGCAATGCTATTAGTCACCGGGTATAGCGCGTTCCGGCGGGTACCAACATTGCCCGACCGGTGGCAATTAGCGGCGTCGGCGGCGGCCTTGATCGGCAGCGTGATACCCCTTTTTGGCGCGCTCGCCCTCTGTATGCAGCAAGGATGGTTAGGGAAATCCACCGCCGATCCGATTCCCTTCTTAGGATGGTTACTCGTTACCGTATCAGGATCCGCGCTCATCGGGCTCCAAGTGTTCGCGATGCAGCAGTTAGGAATCCTTACCCGTCGGCGGGCACTTGAAGCGATTGCCGATCAAAAGCGTCACAATTCAGTAGATCGATGAAACGCTCCATTCCCTTGATAATCGTGGCCGCGATGATGGTTTCCGCTGTCCCCGCATTCGCCCAAACCGTTGACACTGCGAAAGCGGCGCATAGCCAGGACGTTCAGACAAAGATGCGGAAGGTGGACTTGCTGCTCCAAATCATGCCGCTCGTACTGAGAAAGGACCAGTTTCCCGCGATCCTAGCCGAACTTGAGCGGATTCGTGCCAAGCAGGCCGAAGTCTTGTCTCGCGAAGATGACGAAATCATCAAACTGGAGGCCAAGCTCGATGAAGCGTTAAAGAAGGCGAACGACGACGGGATCTACCCATCGCGAGATCTTCAACTGGAGTGCTTTAAGCTCACCCGAGCATTGGGGACGGTGCGAAACATGGCACGGACCGACTTTGCCAGCCAATTGTATAAGGTGGTCGATACCGTATTTGACAAGGGACAGAAGGCCATCGCGGCGAAGTCGTTGGATTGGAAACTGTTCGACCCTTCGCTAAAGCTAGATGAAAAACCGCAGGAGGACCAGATTAAGTTCTATCTTAAGCTGGTCTTACTGGATCCGCTCGCCTACGATGTTCTGGTTGATCTGAGCAAGAAGGCCAAGTAAACCGGCCCGCGCAAACAAAAATAAAGAGACCGCTCCGGGATTCCCCAGAGCGGTCTTTCTATTTTGGAGTTACTGGGCTCCCGTAGCCTTTTGCAGAGCCGCTTGGGCGGCGCGCTGGATTCGGTTGCGTCGGTCCGTGATCTTGGCCGCCGCTTCGAACGTGGACTTGAACGCCTTGGCGTCTTGAGCGGCGAGAGCATTGATCGCGTTCACAACCACGTTAATGCCCTCGGTCGCATTGATGTGCTTCACGAGCGCGGCTTGCGTTGCGGCATCGGCGGGTAATTTGCCCAGCGCGGCCGCCGCATCGGATCGGCGATCCATGTTCTGATGCTCCAGCAACTTCAGCCAGAAACCACGCAGTGAAGGATCGGCCTTGTCGCCCAATTCGTTTAGCCGAGCAACAATCGGGAACGGCCCGGAATCGGCGGAAATCCGGTCGGCGACGGCTTTAATCACCGACGGCGAGGTTTCTCCCTTCAACAACATCGAGAATGCTTGCGAAACCGTCGTGTCGTTGTTGCTGGCTAAGAAGATCGGCAGAAGTTCCGACGGGGCCCAGTGCAGGGTAGGAATCTCGCGGAGAAATTCCTGATCCGGGTCCAAAACCACCGCCGTGGCGCCCGCGCTGGGAATCACAAACGTCTCGTCGGCCTTGGTGAGCTTGATCTTTTCGATGCGGGAGCCGCTGCCATCAATCACCATGACCTTGGCGGGAATGCTGTAGATGGGCGTGCCGTTATCCGTCTTTTGGAGCTGTTGAACCCGCAGTTCGACGTTGCCTCCGTTCTGCTTCCACGTGTAATCCAGAACGGGGTGACCCGGCTTGAGGAACCACTGGTCCCAGAAGGGCTGGCAGTTGACGCCGCTGGCGTCGGTCATCGCCCGGCATAGCTGGTAGCTCTCCACCGGCTGGTGTCGGTTTCGGGTCAGGTACAGGTTGAGACCCGCAAAGAAGGCTTCATCGCCCAATTGCTTGCGCAGCGTATGGAGTACCGATCCGCCCTTCGGATACGTGTGGCTATCGAACATGGCGTCACCGTTCGGGTAGCGATTCGTCGAAATAGGCCGCTGGTAGCGACGAGACTCGTTGAAGTACGACTGCATGGCACCGCGAATCTCCCGATCGTAGCCAGTCGCCCCTCGCGAATGCTCGAAGTACATGATCTGCATGTAAGTAGCGAAGCTTTCATTGAGCCACGTATCTCCCCAGGTGAGACACGTCACGAGGTCGCCAAACCACTGGTGACCCAACTCATGCGAGTTAAGCGAGGCCATGTTTCGGTAGCCCTCGCGCTTCTCGGTGAGCGATCCCGCCCCGAGGGTCGTGGTACTGACATTTTCCATCCCGCCGCCAAAGTCGTACATCGCGTTCTGCGCGTATTTCGGCCAGGCATATTCGACGCCGAGTCGGTCGCTATAGAACGTCAGCATGTCCTTCGTATCACCGAAAGAGTCGTCGATGAGGTTGCCCTGTCCGCGGGGGGTGACGTACCAGAGTTCCTTTCCGCGCCACTTATCTTTCTTGTAGTCTAACGGACCACCAATGACGCTGAGAAGGTACGTGGCGTGGGGCTGTTTCATGGTCCAGGTGACGGTACGGCGACCCTTCTCCACCTTGTTGGCAGTCATCACACCGTTTCCAACTACGATCCAATCTTCCGGGACAGTAGTGGTGGTCGTGCTGGTCGCGAAATCGTTCGGGTAATCCCAAGTTGGTACCCAGTTGCTGTTGAATTCCGATTCGCCCTGGGTCCAGAATCCAACTCGGGTCGGGATTTCCTTCGTGGGATTGATCCAGTGGAAGCCACCATCGCCGCCGGAGCCGAAGCCACCGGCCTTTCCGCCGTTGAGCGAGTAGGTAACTCCGATCACGAAGCTCTTCCCTTTGGTGCCAGCGGGCGTGGTGACGTAAAGGTCCCGGCCATCGCGGCGGTACTGGGCGGTGCGACCGTCGAGCGTGACGCCGCTGATTACCAGATCCTTTCCGGCGTGGATGTGCACTTCGGTGAGTCCGCTCCGAATCCAAGCAAACTTGTTGAAGACCTGCCCCTTCAGGGTTCGGTTGGGATAGTCGACATCGATCGTTACGTTGACATCCAGCAAATCGGCAGACCGATCGGGAGCGTACTGAATCGGGGCATCGGCAAACGGATTGCCGCTGCGTTGAAGGGCTTTACGAGCGTCGGCTCCGAGCGAAAAAGAAGCGGCGATAAGCGCCAAGGCGACCAGAGGTAGCTTCATGAACGCATGGATCATACAACCTAGACCGCATTGGATGCGAACGTTCGCTTAAAACACGCCGCCACGACCGGTTGAACATCAGAAATCGCGATCACCCGGCCCGCGTTCTCGGAGAGATTGGTCACGCCGAATTCTTGGATTCCGCACGGGACGATGGTGGCGAAATGATCCAAATTGACTTGGCAATTGATCGCCATGCCGTGAAAGCTCACCCATCGTCGAACTTTCACGCCGATCGCCGTGAACTTTTCGTCCCGAATCCAGGCGCCGGTGTGCGGAGGAAACCTTCGGGCCGAGATGCCAAATTCGGCCGCCGTGTCGATCGCGATTTGCTCTAACTCCCGCAGCCACCGATGGATATCACGATTCACCCAAGCCAGCGGGAACAAAGGGTAAACGACAAGTTGTCCAGGACCATGGTAGGTCACATCGCCCCCGCGGTCCGTCCGTATGACTTCGATGCCAGCGGCGGCAAGCTTTTCGGCCGATTGAAGCAGATTTTCCGGGTGAAAATTTGCTCCTAATGTGAGCACCGGATGATGTTCGGTGAAGACCAAGGTCGGAGTTCGGTCGCCGGAAATAATGTCGTCGACGTAAGCCCGCTGTCGTTCCCATGCGTCGGCATACGACGTTCGTCCCCAATTTTCGATGGCGAACGGCGGGTTCAAACTTCGGTGGGATTCCTGGCTAAGAAGAGTTGCTTACCGTCGACTTCTTCGGCAAGTGGGATAAACAAATTGGCTTCCAAACACGAGACGACGTCATTCGTAACCGCGATGCCGCCAACCATGGCTCGACCCTCTACGTGAGCGGCAATATCGATCACCTCCGTGAACTCCACCTCATCGATCTCAGCCGAAACCGCCCCGTGGTGGAGGCCGATTCTCAATTGAAACGGAAGGCTCAGAATGTTATCTTCCCGGTTAAATCGGTGGACGTCGGTTTGCAGGCGCCGGGCGGCATTGAATGCAGATTCGCACGTGGCAAACGACACGACCGCGCCGTCGCCGGCGGTTGAGTGCACTTTGCCGCCGAATTCCCCGCATTTCTCGGCAATCCACTCTTGATAGAGACGGAAGGAGTATTCCGCGTCCAGGGCATCGGCTTCCGCTTTCATGCGGCTGGATTTGGCGGCGTCGACCACCAACACGCACACATTCTGCTTACCTTCCGACAGGCGCCACTGAATTCGGAGCATTTCGGCGAGGATCGATGCGGGATCATTTCGGTCAACGTTGCCCCGCAGTGCCGCTCGATAGTTCAGTTCTCCGGCCAGTCCCGCGAATCCTGAGAATATGATGATAAGAGCAGAAACGAAGAAGGACGCAACGAGGTTTTGCACCCGCATGGCGTGCGCCGGGCCGTACTGACCAATGGGAATAAACGATGCCGCAAAGATAACGACGGTTCCGAGGGTGCCGTAGCCTAAAGCTTTCTGGATGCTGCGGCTTAAGAAACCGATGAGCGAAAGACCTACCAATTCTGCCACCAGAATTCCGATCATTAAGATATATCCCGCCGCGTTCAGCGGCGAAATGGTGGCTCCGACGCGATTGGTGCCATCCCCAGTGCCCGTGAGCGTGGCGGCAATCATCGCCGTTATCTGCATGGTTAACCAGAACAGGATGACAACGGGGATTGGCCACCGACGGAACCACCGAGAAAAACTGGTCTGCTCCAACCAGTGATAAACCCGCTGACCGCGCGTACCGCGCTCTAGTCGGCTCTGCAGTTCGAAGTAGCGCTCTAGAAGGTCTTGCCGCGACAGCTGGAGCTCGCGCTTTTCCATGGCTCGCTCGTAGCCGTAACTACCCAAGAGCGCGATCACGACGCCGACGCCCGCGAGTCCACCGCAAAGCATGAAGATGCCAATAATGAGGGAGACAATCGCCGCCGCAATCCCTTCCGCCGGTGCGTTGGGACTCATCAAGACGCTCACCGTGAGCGATCCCGAAACAAACGCCCAGTTGATGAATGCCGTTTGAATCGGCAGCAGGATGCGTCGGTTTCGATAGAAGCAGATCGAATGGATCACCAGGGCGAGGAAGAATGAACTTCCTATCCCGACCAAGTCGAGCCGCAACATGCCGATCTTCGCCGATTCGGGGACGAATTTCCCGAAGTACAAAACCAGCAACAACGTAGCGATGTTCGTTACCAGAATGAACGACACCGGCTGCAATGAGAGGCGGCCAACAGCTGACTTCATCCAGTTGTAGGCCCGCACGTGCAAATCGAAGTGGATGGGTCGCGTTAGAACCGGGTCTTCCCGGTTCACCGGCCGGTTGGCATTGGTCAGAACGTTCTGCACGAAAGCCAACGGGAGGTTAAACTGCTCCGCGAGTTCGCTGGGGTTGCGAGCGGCATCGGTAGGAAACTGACGCAAATGGTTCAGCATTGCCCGCGCGGCATCGATCGGCAAGTCCGCAGTTTGATCGATTACCATCCGTCTTATAATTTACTGTTGAATGGTGCCGAAGGATTCCTTTTCGCGGCGAGAATCCGGCATTTTATTGAAATGGGTACCCTGCTGGTGGAGTTGGCCGGGTAGCGGCCTCGTTTCGGCGGGGAGGAAAGTCCGGACTTCACAGGGCAGAGTGCCCGTCGAGATTCGTCAAGACGGGGCGGGGCGACCCGACGGAAAGTGCCACAGAAAACTAGACCTCCTCGATTCGTCGAGGGAAGGGTGAAAAGGTGAGGTAAGAGCTCACCAGCAGCAGAAGTAATTCGGCTGGCTGGGTAAACCCGACTCGAAGCAAGACCAAATAGGGAGGGGATGATGCGGCCCGCGGACCCTCCGGGTTGGTCGCGTAGATAAATCGCTACACAAAAACAGAATCCGGCTTATAGGCCGACTCCACTTATGCCTCGACGCGGATAGTCGATTCCACCGAGATGACTCCCACTTCGTCGGTCAGCGACGCAACCGCGTTGGCGAAATCAGACTCCCGAGCGTAATCCGTCAGGAACACGATCTCTCCCTGCTCGTGAAGAATGAGCGTTTTCATTTCCATCGCGGCGATGCTCACCCCGTGTTCGCCCATAGCGGTGGCAATTTTCCCTAACACCAGCGGGCGATCATAGCTGCGGAGCCGAATATAGTAGCGAGACTCCAACGAATCAATACTCTCGGTCGGCATATCAGCGTCGTACGGAAGGGCACTTCCCGGGCCACCAATGGCCGTGTTTCTCGCCACGTCAATGAGGTCTCCCACCACCGCGCTGGCCGTTGGATCACTGCCGGCTCCGCGACCGCTGAACATTACGTCTCCGACAAAATCACCGTTGATCCACAGGCCATTATAAACGCCGTTCACACTCGCAAGCGGGTGCGTTTTGGGCAAAAAAGTAGGATGGACCCGAACGCGAACCCGGTCGGCAACCGGCTCGCAAATGCCCAGAAGCTTTATGGTGTAGCCGAGCATATCGGCGTACTTCATATCGGTGCGAGAGATGCGGCGGATGCCTTCGCGGTACACGTCGCTGATGGGTACTTGGCGACCGAAAGCGATGCTTGCCAAGACCGAAATCTTGTACATCGTGTCGAATCCGTCGACATCATTGGTCGGATCCGCCTCAGCGTAACCCTTCGCCTGGGCTTCGGCCAGTACGTCGGCAAACTCAGCCCCATCCTGCTGCATCTCCGTGAGGATGTAGTTGGTGGTTCCGTTGAGAATCCCCATCATCTTGAGCACGTCGTTGCCGGCTAGTTGGTGCTTCAAAGGCTGGATAAGCGGGATGCCACCGCCGACTGCGGCTTCGTAGTGAAGATCGAGCCGTTTTGCTTTGGCCAGGTGAACCAAACGCGATCCGTGCTTGGCCATCATCTCCTTGTTGGCCGTGACGACGTTCTTGCCGTTAACCAGGGCCGTTTCGACCAAGCGACAAGCGGGGTCGGTGCCACCGATAAGCTCGACGACGGTATCAATCTCGGGATCATTAACGATCGAGTCCAGGTCGGTGGTGAAAATGTCCGAAGAAAGGTCGCGGGGCTTCGTGGAATCTTTAATCCCGATGCGAACCACTTCAATATGCGTACCGGTTTTGGCTTGAATCGAGGCTTGGTTGTCGACCAGCATGCGGTAGGCTCCCGACCCCACAGTGCCGTAACCCAACATTCCAATCCGCAATTTTCGATCTGCCATCAAGGTCAAAGTGTATCCGTTGCCGGAGACAAGTCTAAGCTTCGGCTTTCACGGGAGGATGGAGGGTGGCCACCATTTCGATCACCATGCGTTCAACCGTGTCGGTAACGCTCAGGCTTGCCCCCTGACCCTTGAGGCGGCCATCGGTTTCGGCGAGCACGCGCATTGCCCGCGCAAGACGCGGCAGGGTGATTTTGTCGGCCAATCGCATCAAATCTCGCTGCCGATAGGGAGCCTCTTTCGCAAAATTGGGCTTTTCTGGGAGCCATTTCTCGAATTCGGCCGGAAGGTCATCGGGCCGGTAATTGGCGTCGCGTACCGCGCGCGCCTGCCACAGCAGTCGTAACTGACGCGACATCATGGGCAGAATGGTGCGAAATGCTTGGTCCTCACTCTTTGGCGAGCCGCCAATCAGCGTCGTAAGTTGGCGGAGCGCCGCCGCGGGCTGATTTCCGACAATTCCGTCGATCATTTTGAAGACGTTCCACTCCCGGGATGCCACCACGAGATCGGTAACCATTGCCTCGGTTATCTGGGATTGCGGCGGGGCGTAAAGGGCCAATTTCTCCGCCTCTCCGAGCGCACGGGAGTAGTTTCCGCCGCACATCTCAATAAGGGTATCCAGCGCTTGCCGACTGATCGTGACGTTCTGAGATTGGAAGTAGGTTTTGAGCATCTGCCCAGCTGCGTTGGGGTCTGCCTTGAACGAGAGCACTTCCCCACCTTCCGCTTTTAACCGGTTCCTCCAGGCGGTGACGACGGTGCCAAATTTCCGCAGCCGGTCCTCGTCACCGGTCTCATCGTCAGCCACCAAAATCAATAGTGAAGACGCCGGCAGCTTGGCTAATTCACCCTTCGGCAAATTTAAGTTCTGCCCCTTGGCATTAGAATCGGGAGTCACCCGGGCGACGTGGCGGACAACTAAGATTCGTCTTTCCGCCAGGAACGGAATGGTGCAAACACTCGAAATCCAACTCTCAATCGGACGTTCATCGGCATTGATTTGCTCCAGATCAAAGTCATCCGGGGTGACTTGCAGATGGCTTAGCAGTTTTTGCAGAGCCTCCGCCCGCAGTGCACTCTCGTCACCCTCCACCAGGATCACTCGCGCCCGAACGGCTTTCTCGATTGGATCCGCCACGCTTCTAAACTACCCGTCGGGACCGGCCCGACTGGCGACGGAACGCTTTGACGGAGCTTGACCAACGGGCGAAATCGGTCTTTAGGCTGGCCACCAACGCAACCTCTGGCTCTCCGTCACGGTAAAGCGCCGCTTCAAACTGGCGACCAATTTGCAGCGCATCGTCCAATAACGGCTCGGGCACGGCTTCGCGAAGGAATTCGGAGATCGTTGCCGCCGGGCGACGCCGTCGCCCAGAAAGTTTGGTGACAGATTTCTGGAAATCGGAATACGTGCGGTCTATTTCGGATCGCCGACTTCTCGGCTTTCGTCCCTGCCACTGCAGATACGCAAAGGCACCAATCACAAAAGTCGCAATGGCAACAATCGCGGCATCGATGAGTCGGCGGAGAATTCCACCCGGGGCCCACATATCAGTCCCGGTGTCCGATCCTCTTTCCCCGCCCTTGACCTCCGTCGCCCCGACGGTAGCATCGTATACGGTCCACCCTTTGCCGTCCAGTAAGATTTCTGCCCAGGCATGGTAATCCCGCTCCAGAATGACGGATGTGCCGGTGGCATCGGTATTCACGGGATCCGGCAAGTATCCTTGCACATATCGCGCGGGCAAGCCAACGGCGCGCGCCATTTGCACCATCGAACTCGCGAACACGTCACAGTAGCCTTCCTTACTGTCCATCAGGAAGTACCGAACTGGGTCATCCCCCGATGGGGTCGCCGCGGCTTTCAGGTTATATCGGCATCGACCGGCGATTGCCGCCCGGATTCGCTCGGCTTTATCGACGTCGCTGGTAGCACCTGCCGCGGCTTCCTGAGCAAACTGGGCAACATCGTTCGAGATCGACGAAACGTCCTTGGCCCAGCCAAAATTTATGTCGTTAGCCGCCGACGTCGTGACGGTGGAATCCCGCCCGATCAGTGACGTGCCCGCAAATTGGGTGATGCTGGCGGCATTGCTACGAAACATGCCGGCCCGAGACTGATCGATGACGGAGGGGTCGTTCCATCCCTGGACTTCTCCCGGTACCGGAAGATTGTTCGTATCGGCTACGCGACGGATCCCAAATTGGACCCGTCTCGGATTTTGGATATATTTGGACCCATCAAGGAAGGTGGAAGTCGTCGCCCGACGCCAGCCCTGTCCGCTCCAACCGGAAAATATCTGAATCCGGAGGTAGTCGACGTGAGGCTTCGTAATCACCTCGTAAAGCGGACGCGCGGAAAGTCCAGTATTGGGGCCCCTCCCCACGAGCTGCAAGTCTTGATCGACTGGCGCGGGAGCCGCGGCACGACGGAGTGGTGGTGGCGCCAGGTTGATCTTCACTCCACCGGTCGCCGCTTGCACGGTCGATTGCACAACCGGAGCTCCGAGAAGACTGAGTAGCACCACGATAAACGCGGTGAGAAGCGCCCATTCGGGACCGGCAATCCATCGCCACGGCCCTTGCCGAACCCGCTCATAGAGGGCTTGATCTTGCCGAATCTTCTCGCGATCGGCATTGAGGGCATCTGCGCGACCGGCGTAGCCGCTGTCAATGACCAACTTCAGCATGTCGCGACCGTTCGCCCGCGAAAATAGAGTGGCAAGGCAGAGCAGGAATCCGAAGAAGGCGAAGGTAACGTCGCGGAAAGTGTCGTAGCAACCAACCAACCCAAACAAAGCCATCGCCGGCACGGCCTGGAACAATAAAGTCCCGTCACGCCAGGCGACGAAGCTGCCGAGAGTCAACATCCAGCTCAGGTATGCCGCCGCTTGAAGCTCGCGGGGAAACGGCTCTCCCGGCAACAGCGTGTTCAAACTGTTGACATTGAAGGTCGCGTAGATCGCCAACAGTGTGTAAAGCACGCCGTCGATGCGGATAAATTTGGATTTTCCGGCTAACTGCCGGATGACGTAACTGACAACGCACCCAAAGCACACGAGCCGGACAAAAAACCATCCCACTTGGGGCTGCGCCACCGATTCACCAGCCGAATAAACCGCCAGCATGCTCCCAAACATCATCAGCAGAAAGTCGAGCGTGCTGATGCGGCTCCGATCCTTCGGTTCGGCTCGTGGCGCCGAGACGCCCTTGGGGAGACGGTCAAGCATTGGCTACCACTTCCTCATTGGTCGGCATCAAAATTGGGGAGCAACCCACCGCCCGCAGCAGACGAATGTAATCGGCATCGGCAGCGTTCTTGCCCCGAAACTTTGGATCCATGGCGTTTGCGTCGTAGATGAGCGGACAGATGGTCACGCCCCGACCAGCGGCCGTCGCGATGGCTGATGGCAACTCGGGATCCGACACCGTCAGTAATACGAAGACAACACTTCCCATGGGCAACTCGGGAATTGTATTGAGGACGCCCGTCGCCACCGAGTTATCAATATCGTCGGTCATCACCGCGAGGGTTTCGGCGATCTCCGCTGCGCGCTCCGATGGCATCCCACTGGCCGTTCCGTCATCCAGTCCAGGAAATGTCACCTTCGCGCCCTGCTTCAGAAATATCTCGGCGAGGAAAAGGCTGTGCCCACTCATCAGATCCAGCGAGGAAAGCACCTTTCCTTGAACCTCCGTACCTTTTTGGCGTTGGATCAAAAAGGCAGCCGCGGCATGGGTTCCCGCCTCAAACTCTTTCACCAACAGCTTTCCCGTCCGGGCCGTGCTGGGCCAATGGACGTGCCGGAGGGAATCTCCAAATGTGTATTCCCGAATGCCCCGGGGTTCGATTCCGGCTCCACGCGTTTGACCACTTTCCGCTTCACTAATTCCCCATCCACTTGCCATCGGCAGGTCTAGGTTCACGGGAATGGGACGCGGCACAACCGTCAAAGTGACCGGCTCCGTCTCGTAGCGGTGCTGCTTTACCACCAGTCCCAACGCATCGGACCCGACGGCGGTGAGACACGACCATCGGTACCGCCCGCGGCGGTTGGCTCGGAATTGGTACATGGTCGATACCGGCAGGTCATACGCGGGAGCGACGGGGAGGCTGGGAGTCGGATGCGCGTTTTTCATCTTCGCCGGTAATCGGTCGACGATGGTCACCAACGGTCGGCGGATCTTGTATTCACTGGTTACATTTACTTCCACCGTCACCAGGTCCCCCACTCGCACGCTTCCCACCGGAAAACGTTCAAATTTCAGCCCGCGGACCGCCAGAAATGCCTGCAAATTGCTACCGAGAATCAACACAAAGAGTGCCGTTCCCATGTAGAAAAGGGCCGGGGCCTGGATGAGCACCGCCACCACCGCCAGAAATAGCGATGCCAACGTTAGAGAGAAACCAGCAACGGAACGCATAAAAAACGAAAGAAGATAAAAGGACGAATTAGTTAGGAACCGGAGTGGGAACGGTTTCTAGAATTTTCTGGATGACCTGAGTGGGGGAAATGCCTTGCGCCCGCAGCTCGGCTCGACCGATTACGCGGTGCGCCAGCACGGCGACGGCCATATCCTTCACGTGATCCGGCAGAACATACTCGCTTCCCAGCATGGCCGCGCGCGCTTGACTGGCCCGCATGAGATGGAGGGAGCCGCGGGGGGAAGCGCCCATCAAAAGTTGTGCACTTTCTCGCGTGGATCGCACGATGTCAACGATGTACTCCTGCACCGAAGGCTTGACGAACACTTCGCGAACCGTCGCCTGCATCTGCATCAAGATCTCCGGATTCACGATGGCCGCGACTTCATCAAGCGGAATGCCGAGCCGCCGCTCGCTGAGGACTCGCACTTCACTGACACGGTCGGGATACCCCAGCGATAGACGGGCGAAGAAACGATCCAACTGCGCTTCTGGCAACGGATACGTACCCGTCATCTCCAAATTGTTCTGGGTAGCAATGACAAAGAACGGCTTGGGCAGACCGCGCGTCTCGCCATCGGTGGTCACCTGCCGCTCCTCCATGGCCTCCAAAAGGGATGATTGAGTCTTCGGGGTCGCACGGTTGATTTCATCGGCCAGAACGACGTTGCCAAATACGGGTCCCGGGCGGAATTCAAAGGTGCTTTGGCCCTGGTTGTAGAACAACGTACCGGTCACGTCGCTGGGAAGCAGGTCCGGCGTGAACTGAATGCGACGAAACTCGCCGCCGATGGCACGGGAAATCGCTTTCGCCAACGTGGTTTTTCCCACGCCGGGAATATCTTCTAGCAGTACGTGTCCGTTACACAGCAGCGTGGCTACGCACTTTTGAATCGTGTCTTTCTTTCCGACAATCGCTTTTTCTACTTCGGCAACAATTTCATCGGCTTTGCCCTGAACTTCTTCTCTGGTCAAATTCGTATCTCACCCACTAAATCAAGTCCAGCCAAGGGCAACGCCCTTCGGGACACATGATGGCAAATTAGATGCTGCGTGCCCGGTCAATCTTCACCTGAATCGGCATTTTCTACGGAATCGCTACTTTAATCGCTTCATTCCGGCTCATGAAAACGATACGCCCGGCGAAATGCCTATAATTTGCCATGCAAAAAGTTGTGGTAGGCATCGATTTGGGCGGCACGAACGTTCGCGCCGGGACTTTTTACAGCGACGGAACGCCCGCCGGGCCCGACTACAGCTTTCCTAGCCGCGCCGAAGAAGGGGCCGAGGCAGTTTTTGATGCCATCGCGAGGACCGTAAATCAGGCAATCAGCAATGCTCGTGCGGAACCGGTAGCCATGGGACTGGCAATTCCGGGACACGTCGACGACCGAGCCGGAACGGTGAGGTGGGCTCCCAACTTCGGCGAGTACGTGAACGGCGTTTTTCAGTGTTGGAAAGATATCCCCGTACGGGAAGCTCTCATGCGTCGGCTTCAACTGCCGGTTCGGATGGGGAACGATGCCAATTGCGCCGCTTTTGGCGAGTACCAGTACGGCACGGGCGAAGGATCAGCACGCTGCCTCGTGATGTTGACGGTCGGAACCGGAATTGGGGGAGGTGTCATTCTGGGCCCGGATTCCGTGATAGGACAAGCGAAAGGTCCGATGATTTTGATTGGTGCGAATGGAGGCGGCGCGGAATTGGGCCACGTCGTCATCGCCCACAACGGACTCGATTGCAAGGCTGGCACGTACGGAGCGCTGGAAGCATATTGCCAACGGGACGCGATCGTGATGCGGGCCGTCCACCGACTCATTCGGGGACGGGCCTCGATCATCGCCGATACGGTGGAGGGCGATCTGAGCAAAGTTACTCCCTTGATCATCGCTCAGGCGGCCGAGGCTGGCGATAACCTCGCCATTCAAGTTTTCCGAGAAGTTGGCGAGATGCTTGGAGTCGGAATTGGTAGCTTCATCAATACGTTTGGCCCCGATGTGGTGGCCATCGGTGGGCAAATTGCCAAGGCCGGTCGGTTCTTGCTGGAGCCCGCGATCGCTACCGCTCGCGATGTGGCCGTGACCTCCCTGTTTGCCGACGCAAAAATCACGGTGGCAAAGCAGATCGAAGACGCCGGGATGCTGGGCGCCGCGGCCCTCGCCCTGATGGAGGGCTAACGTG
>Ga0114959_10001092_pt1 | contig 24530 bp, 24 predicted proteins | sample C_130625_EF_Meta_FD_87317 | JGI IMG/M metagenome (GOLD analysis project Ga0114959, IMG submission 87317) | Freshwater microbial communities from Lake Croche, Canada to study carbon cycling - C_130625_EF_MetaG | ecosystem: Environmental > Aquatic > Freshwater > Lake | place: Lake Croche, Canada... | reverse complement strand
GAGAAATAATCGGTAAATTATGGGATTAACTGGACGTTAAATAAAAATGTTCGAGAAGTGAAAAGAAGATTTTAGTGTGCTAAATTATCTTGAAATTATGCAAAATTAATGAACATTAAAAAGGCCCGAGCTATTCACCCAATGAATAGCCTGAGCCTGTATACTCGTGAAATTAGCTACTATTTTATTCTTTCATAAATCAAGTAAGTACCACCATCATACCATTCTGAATTAGGTTTCTTGAAAATCCCTAACTGTAAAATAGTCTTGCCACTATCAGAAAGAATCTTATAACCTTCTGCCATCCTCAAGTATTCGAAGTAATTACCTTCACACTGCATCATCTCGGAAGTTCCAGCCTTTTTTGTGCTACCTAATTCCTTTATTTTGAATGTTCCATCAGCTTTTGCCTCATAATTTCCTAGATAATCGTTAACCACCGACTGCCCGCTAAAATTTGAGCCGTTCGATTGATTGTCCGTAATTTCTAGCGTAATATCAGATCCTGAAGTATTGACAATACAGGGTCTGGAGATGACATCTCCCTGAAAAATGCCCGTTAGTCTCCATTTACCGACCACAGCGTTTGAATTAGAAATAGAAGGTTGAGTAAAATCTTCTTTTTGGCACGAAAAAGAAGACAGCAGTATAAAACTTGATGCAATAAAAATGAGTGTTTTCATAATGAATTGTTTTAACAAATTTATTTTTTAAATGATGTTGTTTTATGAAAGACATCAACAACACAAAAAAGGTTGGAACGAGGTGTATATTTTCGGTTAAAAAATTATAATCCGTAATTTAAAACTTTAACTTCATGGTCAATCCTGATTTTTCCTTAGTCAGATACCTGACAAGTTATTTCACCGTGCCCACGCATGGCATTAAAACCGCCATTACCAAGATTTTCTTCCATTCCAGATTTAGTCGCTCGCCTCTTGCGAGTCACGAGTATTAAAAGGCTTCCAGCCTAAGTCAAAATCAGTAAACACAAATATACCAAAACCCATTCAGTGGATCGCCTCTGGCGAGTGAGAGCTAACAAAAGGCTTCCAGCCAAAGTTAAAGTCAATAAATACAACTACACCAAAACCCATTCAGTCGCCTGTCTCTGGTAAGTGACAAGATTGTGGCACAATGGCTTTTCTTAGTGCTGATATTTTTTGTAGATTTTATGGTTGCTTCGGCGAGAAGACTTCTAATACTCATCACTCGCCAGAGAGGAGCGAATGTGGGGAAGTGAAAAGAAGATTTTTATGTGCTAAATTATCTTGAAAGTATGCAATTATTTACCAATTTAAATCCCAAATAACAATAATTCTTTCGCTTGGGGAGATAAAGAAACTATCTTTTCGAATTGCAATCCAATCTTTTTGATTAAGGCAATTGATACTTCATTTTCTGGATCAACAATGGCTACTATTCGCTTGATTTTTAGGTCATTAAAGGCGTAATTCAAGGTGGCAGAAGCGGCCTCATACCCGTAGCCTTTACCCATAAATTGTTGGAAATAGGCAAAACCAATGTCAATATCATCCAAACCTTCCCGATTCACCATCCCACAAATGCCAATACATTCTTGGCTTTCTTTTATTACCACCACATAAAAACCAAAACCATATTCTTGGTAACTTCTGATGTTTCCATTCAGCAAATATTGTTCAGCTTCTTCAAGTGTTCTCACATTCCTATCGCCAATAAAACGCAGCCACGTGGGCGTATTCAGCATTTCAAGCATAAAAGCAGCATCGTCGAGGGTGAATTTTCGGAGCATTAATCTTTCCGTTTCTATTACTATTTCCATAATTGGTAGGCAATAGGATTTAGTTGTTGGGGATTGGTAAAAAATTGACTTAAAGTATTTTCCATTCAGTCGCTTGCCCAATGTCATTAAGTTAAGGAAAATGGTAAGGAATAGTTATGTTTTTAGACGAGTTATCTTCCCGAAAGTTTAACCCCTAACGGAGTTATTTCTGGAAGGTTGCACCAAATTAAATTTCATAAACCCCTTAACTTAATGACATTGGTCGCTCGCCTCTGGCGAGAGACGACTATTAAAAGGCTTCCAGCCTAAGTCAAAATCAATAAAAACCACTACACCAAAACCTCCTTCCTCACCAACAAAATCTCCTCCACAAATTCCCGTGAATTACTTAATCTTGGTACTTTGTGTTGTCCGCCCAATTTACCCCGATTTCGCATCCAAGTATAGAAAGTATCGTGAGGAACCACATTGATTTTGGGTGCTTTCAACACCATATCTTTATAGCGTTTGGCATCATAATCTGAATTAATTTCTCGAAGCGTTTCGTCTAAAATTTTATTAAAAACTTCTTGATTATCAGGCTCTTGCGAGAATTCTATAATCCATTCATGGCAACCTTGTTGGCGGTCATTGATGTACACAGGTCCAGCAGTATAGTCGGTCAAGATTGCCCCCGTAGCCTCGCAGGCACGAGTAATGGCACACTCGGCATTTTCGATGATGAGTTCTTCGCCAAAGGCATTGATAAAATGTTTTGTCCGACCGGAAATCTTGATTCTGTAAGGATATTTTGTGGTAAATTTTACAGTATCGCCAATTTTATAACGCCACAAACCCGCATTCGTAGAAATCAAAATAGCGTAATTTTTATGTAATTCTACTTCATCCAAAGTCAAAGTTTTAGGATTTTCATTCTCAATTTCTTCCATCGGAATGAATTCGTAGAAAATGCCGTAATCCAACATCAAAAGCATCTCATCGGGGCGAGCAAAATCATCTTGAACCCCAAAAAATCCTTCGGAAGCATTATAAATTTCGAGATAACTGACTGAATTTGAAGGAAAAACACTTTTATGAAACATCTCACGGTAGGGTTGAAACGCCACCGCTCCGTGAATAAAAAATTCAAAATTTGGCCAAACTTCAAGAATATTGCCTTTCCCCGTAATTTCCAAAACTTTGTCAATCAACACCAAAGTCCAAGTGGGTACGCCCAAAATACTCGTTACATTTTCTTGAGAAGTAATTTCCGCCATTTTCTGAATTTTCTCTTCCCAAACATCCATTAACGCCACATCTAAAGACGGCGTACGGATTAATTGCGCCCAAATTGGCAAATTTTTCATCACCACCGCCGACACGTCGCCCAATAAACTTCTGGTATTTAACTGATTAGATTGTAAACTCCCACCAATTGAAAGGCCTTTTCCAGCAAAGACTTCGGTATCGGGTTTATTTTCTATTAATAGCGTCATCATGTCTTTTCCGCCCATAAAATGGCATTCTTCCAATGATTCTTTGGAAACTGGAATAAACTTAGAGCGGGCATTTGTCGTGCCAGAAGATTTAGAAAAAAATTGAATTTCGGAGTGCCAAAGGACGTTTTGTTCGCCCCGCATCATGCGCTCAATGTAGGGAAAAAGGCTTTCGTAATTGGAGATAGGCACCCGTTCTTGGAAATCTTTAATAGAACTAATTGACTGATAATCAAAACGTTTACCCCATTCGGTATGTTTGGCAGATTGAATTAAATGCCAAAACATTTGCTCCTGTGTTTCCATCGGTCGTTCCATAAACGACTGGATTCGGGGCAAGCGTCTTTTCATCAGCCAAGCAATTGTTTCGTTGAGGATATCCATGTGGGTTTCGAGTGAATAATGAACAATTCTTAATAGTTTGTGCTTAGAGTCTCTAAATATTAGCTCCTATTTTCAACTATTAGCCATTCTTCATTAAAGTACACTAATTACAAACATACAAGAATTTCTTTAATGTAACAACAACAAACAGGCTTCATTCTTACGAAAACACCCCAAAGCATTGCTTTAAATTCCTTATCTTTGCAAACTTTTCAATAATATTAGGTATCAAGTATTAAGTCCTAAGATTTTCTTCAATAATCTATATGAATTTATCCATACTTAATACTTCGGACTTATTACTTAATACAAATTAACATGATTTCAAAAACATACGCTCCACAAGACATTGAAGCCAAATGGTATCAATACTGGCTTGAAAATAAACACTTTGCGTCAAAACCAAACCCTGACAAGGAACCTTACTCAATCGTCATTCCTCCGCCAAACGTTACGGGCGTGCTTCACATGGGCCACATGTTGAACAACACCATCCAAGACGTGCTAATTCGCAAGGCTCGTATGGAAGGGAAAGAGGCTTGTTGGGTACCTGGAACTGACCATGCGTCGATTGCAACGGAAGCAAAAGTGGTGGCGATGTTGAAAGAAAGAGGGATTGAGAAAAAGGATATTTCTCGGGAAGAATTCTTGAAATATGCCCACGAATGGAAAGATAAATACGGCGGAATTATCCTCGGACAATTACAAAAAATCGGTGCTTCCTGCGATTGGGACAGAACTCGTTTCACGATGGAACCATCTTTGTATGAGGCTGTTATTGACACTTTTGTTCGTCTTTACAACAGAAAACAGATTTATCGTGGCGTGAGAATGGTAAACTGGGACCCGCTCGGAAAAACGGCTCTTTCGGATGAAGAAGTTATCGAGAAGGAAATCATGGCGAAACTTTATTATATTAAATACGACCAAGCCCCCCCCGCCCCCGATGGGGGAGCTTCGAGCTCCAATAATTCGTCGAAAAACTCGGACGAGATAGCTCCCCCATCGGGGGCGGGGGGGGCTATTATCGCCACCACTCGCCCAGAAACAATCATGGCAGATTCAGCCATTTGTGTGAACCCAAATGATGAGCGTTATCAGCATTTGATTGGTAAAACAGTTTTGATTCCTTTATTAAACCGTGAAATCCCCGTCATTGCTGATGAATATGTAACGATGGATTTTGGCACGGGTTGCTTGAAAGTAACACCCGCCCACGATTTGAATGACTACGAATTGGGTATTAAACATAAATTACCCGTACTTGACATTCTGGACGACGCTGGATTTTTGAATGAAAAAGCCGTTCTTTATGTGGGTCAAGACCGTTTTGCGGCTCGTAGAAACATCGTAAAAGATTTGGAAGAAGGAGGATATTTGGTAAAAATGGAGGAATACAAATCTATCGTAAAAACTTCTGAGCGTACGGGTGCAGTTATCGAACCAAAATTGTCCTTGCAGTGGTTTTTGAAGATGGAGGAACTTTCAAAACCTGCTTTGGAACACGTAATGAATGATGATATAAAATTGTATCCTTCAAAATTTAAGAATACCTACCGTTCTTGGATGGAAAATGTACATGATTGGTGTATCAGTCGCCAATTGTGGTGGGGACAACAAATTCCTGCGTTTTACCTACAAGACGGAACGATTATCGTAGCAAAAACGAAACGTGAAGCCTTGCATAAGGCACAACACGAAATGCAGTTATTTGCCTTGACCGAAGAAGATTTAACCCAAGACCCAGACGTTTTGGATACTTGGTTTTCGTCGTGGTTATGGCCAATCTCCGTTTTTGATGGCATCGAAAATCCTGATAATGAAGATATTAGCTATTATTACCCAACCAATGATTTAGTCACGGGCCCCGATATTTTATTTTTCTGGGTGGCTCGTATGATTATTGCCGGATACGAATGGCGTGGAGAATTACCTTTCCGAAATGTGTATTTGACGGGAATCGTTCGGGATAAACAAGGGCGTAAAATGTCCAAGTCATTGGGCAATTCACCCGACCCCTTGGAATTAATTGAAAAATTTGGGGCGGACGGTGTTCGTTCTGGGTTGTTGTTTTCTGCCCCCGCAGGCAATGACTTACTTTATGACGATAAATTGATTGAACAAGGACGTAATTTTTGTAATAAAATCTGGAATGCGTACCGTTTGGTAGAGGGTTGGACGATAAGCCCCCTAACCCCCGAAGGGAGAACTCTGGACTCGAAATCGGAGTTCAAATCGGACTCGAAAGCTCCCCCATCGGGGGCGGGGGGGGCTTCGGCTTTGGCGATTGATTGGTTTAATGCAAGAATTAATCAGACAGTTGCGGAAATTCAAGACCATTTCTCAAAATTCAGAATTTCGGATGCGTTATTGTCTTTATACAATTTAATTTGGGATGATTTCTGTTCAAAATACCTTGAAATCATCAAACCAGCTTACGAGCAACCCATTGCTAAAGTTACGTTTGATGCAACCATTGAGATTTTTGAAAAATTGATGTGTTTGTTACATCCGTATATGCCATTTATTACCGAAGAAATTTGGCAATCTTTGGCACAACGCAGGGAAGGCGAAAGTATTTGTAGAACGGCATTTCCCAAAGGTGGAAACGTAAATACCGAGCTTTTAGCCAGTTTTGACGTGATGTTTGAATTGGTAACAAAAATCAGAGAAATTCGTAATGCCAAACAGCTTTCTCCGAAAATTGCTTTGCCATTAGCCATCAAAACGGACAAAAAAGGACCTTACGAAAACATCGAATCCATTATTGAAAAATTGGCAAATACAGAAACTATTAGTTACGTTTCGGATAAGGTGGACAACGCTATTTCATTCGTCGTAAAATCTGATGAGTTTTTCATTGTTCTCGAAGGAGAAATTGATGTTGAAGCAGAATTAGAAGCCGCTCAAAAGGATTTGGAATATAATTTAGGTTTCAAAAAAGCGACCGATGCCAAATTAGCCAACGAGCGTTTTGTAGCCAATGCCAAACCAGAATTAGTGGAAAGAGAACGCCAAAAATTAGCCGATGCCGAGTCGAAAATTAAGGCTTTGGAAGAGAGGATAGCGAGTTTGAACAAGTAGAATATTTGACTATATTTGTAAAAACAATTAGCTTATGACAACTCATTTTGAATATATCACTTCAAACCCAAAAATATTGGGCGGAAAGCCTATTCTGAAAGGTTCACATCTAAGTGTGGAACTTGTTTTAGAATGGATTGCTAATGGTTCAAGTGTGGGAGAAATCGTTAGAGAATTTCCTCAAATCAGTGCTGAGGCTGTAAAGGAGGCGATTTTGTATTGAGTTTTGTCTTTGATCAATAAATATAAAAGCCCCTAAAATTGATTTTTTAGGGGCTTTTATTAAAATATAAACTACGATGTATCCCTAAAATCTTCTCAAAGCCATCTCCGAAATCGTCTGACCGATTGATAATGAAGCCGTTGCGGCTGGTGATGGGGCATTCAAAATATTGATTACCTTTTCGTCTTCAATGATGGCAAAATCATCCAAAAGTCCACCGGTGCGGTCGCAAGCTTGGGCTCTTACACCCGCACCGCCTTCGATAAGGTCAGATTCTTGAATGTCTGGAATTAATTCTTGCAGGGCTTTAGTGAAGGCTGTTTTCGAGAAACTTCGGTACATTTCGCCCAATCCCATTTCCCAATATTTTACTGCCACTTTCTGGAATCCTCCCCAAGTCAGGGTTTCCCAAAGTTCTTTGGCGTTAATGTCCATTTTTTTGTACCCTTCTTTTCTAAATGCCAACACGGCATTAGGACCTGCTTCCACACCACCTTTCATCATGCGAGTAAAATGCACGCCCAAAAATGGAAAATTAGGGTCTGGAACTGGATAAATAAGGTTTTTGACCAAATAATGTTTCTCAGGACGAATCTTGAAATATTCCCCACGGAAAGGAATAATGCGCACATCAATGGGTGTGTCCTGCGACATTTGAGCCACTTTATCGGAAAATAAGCCCGCACAATTTATCACTAATTTTGTTTCGTAAGTATTGCCTTCGGTTTTCACAATTGATAAGGATTGTCCCTTGGTTATACCCGTAACTTTTTCATTAAATTGCAGGTCAACGCCTAAATTCCGTAATTTTTCTGCCATTTTCTGACTCATCACTCTATAATCCACAATACCCGTTTGTGGCACCCACAATCCTGCTAAACAACTTACATACGGCTCGTATTCTTTCACTTCCGAAGCCGAGATTTTACGAACGCCTTCCAAGCCATTTTGCTGTCCTCGGATAAATAAATCGTCCATTTGTTGAAGTTGGTCTTGTTTTGTCGCCACGACAACTTTCCCCGTAATTTCGTAGGGAATATTTTCTTGATTGCAAAATTCAATGAGCTGATGATACCCTTTTATACAGTTGGTTGCTTTCAAAGAACCTGGCTTATAATAAAGGCCCGAATGAATAACCCCCGAGTTATTGCCCGTTTGGTGCATGGCCACTTCACGTTCCTTTTCGAGTACCAAAATCCTCATTTCGGGGCGTTGTTCCTTGATTCTGAGGGCAGTAGCTAATCCAACAATTCCTCCTCCGATGACGATAATATCGTGTTGCATATCTAAATTAAGTTTGAAGTAAAATTAGTTTTTAGTAGGCAGTAAAGTCAAAAATTGCATAATTAAGAGTATTTAACCCTTTTTTACTGGCTACTGCAAAATAACTACTCTTTATTACTTGATGGTTAAAATCGATGGCAAAGATAATCAAAAAGCCCGGCAAGATTTTTGAAATCTTGCCGGGCTTTTTGCATTCCCTAAAATATTTTTAAAACTTTGGATATCTAGTTGGCCACTAATTTCACAGTATATTTTACTTTTTTAGAAGTTTCTAAGATAATTCCACCAAAGGAGGCAACCGCAATAATTGCTTGCTTATCCGCAGATTCCTTCGCTAAATTTGCCATTAACACCGTAAATGAAACTTCCATTTCTGTGGCACTTAAATTATCAATATCAAACAATACAACCGAAGGTGTGTTGGTAAGTTCAAGTTGATTTTCATTCGAAACAAATTTCCATGTTCCTTTCTCAATTCTCTTTTTACTATCCGTATACGTCTCCAAATCTCCATTATTACTGAATAGAAAATAATCATTTGGAGCGGTTAAAAAAGTCACTTTCGAGTTGGGCGTTTTGTTGTTTCCATACACAACAATCTTCTTTCCGTCCACATCAAAATTGATTTCTTGATAGACCCACCTGCGTGAGATTAGCTCAGTTTTAGAAACCGTAGGCGTACTTGTTCCTGCAAATTGATTGCCAGCGGGGTTAATTCTTTCATCACAACTTTGTAGAAAAATAGTCAATATAAATACGCTAATTAGTGGTAATAGCTTGTTCATTTTATTTAAATTTAAATAATAATTATTATACCCCAAATCACACTGTCCAACAGAAAAGACCACCGAATATTTTGTACAAGTGGCGGTCAAACCCAAACTTGGCAACTTCGCAAACCAATCAGCCTTATTTGTAATACTTTCTTTTTTAATGTTCACGGAAATTACTAATTTAGTTTTACTGACTATGAAGAACAAAAAAACCGCACCCGTACCATTTGAATCAGTAATTATCAATAACTTTTATTCTTTCAAAGTTGTCATACTGAGGATTTCTTTAAATCGTATCTTTTAAGAGCCATCCGTTTTATGAGTCACTTAGGCAGAACCAAAATCAACGGTTAATCGGATGAAAACAGGTCTCTCAAACTGAATAGCCGTTTTTTCGCTACTTATTCTAATATTACACTCCAAATTACAAGCCTTAAAAGCTCAATTCCTGATTGAAGCATTGAATCCCAACGTCAAAATTAATTCAACGGCAGTAGCTTGGAAGCTGACCTTTCATTACATCTTTGAAAAAAATAGGATTGGAAACTATTCAAACCTTTCGTTTTGAATAGCAATTTAATTCATAATTAATCCCTAGATAAATTACTAAAATTTGGTTGAAAATGAAATTAGTTTACCGAAAGGAATAAATTAAAACAGGTTCAACATCAAGGGTAATTTCGTTGAATTGGTTCCTTAAATTTGTCGTAATATTTACTTTATAAAGAAAATTTCAGTACTTTGTTCTCAAAATTAAGCAGCCTTAAACCTTTGCAATATCCTCTAAACGAAAAATACATTCGTAATTATATGTTTGCCGACAGAATTTAAAAATGATTATCAAAAATAAATCCAAAATAATGAAAAATTTATTCTTGTTCTTTTTTACGCTTTACCTCAGTAATCTACAAATTATTGCCCAAAATAAGCTGCAAGAACCTATCAAAAAATATAAACTTCAACTCCGAGCCTACGACTATGAAAGCCGAGATGATTTGGAAGGCACATACATTAGATTATACAATCTTACCAAGAAAAAGTTAAGCGATTCTGCCATTGTAATCAATGGATACGCCACTTTTACGCTCGTCAAAGGGAATGATTACGACTTAGTTGGGCAAAGATCTCGATATATGGCTCGCCGTGCAAATTTCAATGCCGCTTGTTATTTGCAAGACCCTAAGAAAGTTTTTTGTGTGTCTGGAATTGATATTGAAAATATAACAAAACAACCGGATGGCTCTGATTTTATAGAAGGAGCAATTGCGATGAAAAAAATCAAATTGAATGATTCTTTCAAAATTAAAAATATCCGTTACGATCTTAACAAGTGGGAAATTCGCCCTGATGCGGCAAAAGAATTGGACAATTTAGTGCAGATTTTAGGAGATAACCCTGATATTGTGGTAGAATTGGGTTCGCACACAGATGCTCGTTCCAGCGATGATTATAACTTAAATTTATCCCAAAAACGAGCAGAAGCAGCGGTTGCGTATATTATCAAAAAAGGAAAAATTCCACAAAATAGAATTTCAGCAAAAGGATACGGAGAAACAAAATTATTGAATAATTGTGAGGATGGCGTAGCTTGTTCAGAAATAGAACATGCTTTGAATCGCAGGACTGAAATCAGGATAACGGGTTATTTGATTGATGGAATTCCCGTTGATTTGAAGGGAGGCACCGCCGTTTCTGGAGATCGAAATTAGCGTAAACCTCCAAAAAAAAATGTAAATTTCTGCTAACATTTGTCTTCAACAGATCTGGTAAATCTGCCTAAAAATTAGTAAATGTTTAATTTTTTAGAAAAAACAGTGTTTAATTCATCACCCCAGTTTGGTGTTTATTTTGCTTATACCTTGTCAAATAATGGACAAATAAGTCTAGATACTTAATTGCCCATGAATACATGCTAAGCAAAGTTAACTTAATTTTTCTTGCGACAACCACGTCTCCGACAAAATACTAATCTCCTCTCTCAATTCATTCTGGACGAAATTTAGCGAAATCATGATAACGTTCTTGACCTTTAAAAGCATTTAATGATAAATTATTGCGTTGTTATTGATCATGAGAAAAACTAGTTCACAGACCTCAGGAATCCATGTTGATTAAGCCAACTATTACACCTTATTTACAATTTTTGTGAAGAAAGCATTGCTAATTCTGCCATTTCAAAATCTTACACAAATTCAGTGCTGGACTTATTACGGGATAAAATTTGAAAGAGCGACGATTAAAAGTTTTCGGAGCTAAAAAAATGAGCGCCTTCTTTCCATCCACCAATAAAAAATTCAAACCTTCTTTTATAACAAAACCAGCTTCAGTGGCAATATCCACTGAGGCCTAAAAATATTTTCCTCCTCGAGGATTTTTTGGTTGAAAAAATAGCTATACTTCATCATAATTCTTCCTCTAAAAAATTAACAAAAACGAAATAGCCTTTGTGTTTGAGAAATCATTAGGCTGGCTTTTTCGTTGGCCTGTTAGCAAGCGTTATCAAAGAATATGATGAAAATATTGATTATCTCGATAAAAAGTTTCACGCTTATTTTTGTTTTTAAGACCAATCGTGAATGAATAAAGACCCTAAAAAAACCAAAATTTGTTTGTTTGAAAGTGCCATAAATTATGTTTATGTAAAAATCTGTAACTTTGCATAGAAAAACCACCACTGTTTACGTTCTTACATTACAATGTCCTACTTTATGTTGAGTATGAAAAAATACTGGTATCAACTATTCTTTTGTTTAACTTTTTTATTCCTTAATTTTCAAGCCCAAGCTGAAAACACAATAGGAGGTACACTTGATTTTACGCATAAATCTGGCAATATTTATAATGTAAAAGCTACTATTTATGTTGACAAATCAGTCAACGGAACTTCACCGGATCTTTATCAAGGTTTTATACCCGCCAAAATTTTTTCAAAAGGAGCTACCGCTGCAGGCGATGTTTTTGTGCAAACCATCAATCTAAATTTTCTTTCCAGAACCGATGATATTTCTTATGAAAATCAATCATGTGCCTCTTCTATTCCAATCTCGACCTCCAAAATTGTTTATTCGATTGATATTACCCTTGATAAAGCAACGTTTAACAATCCTAATGGATATTATATTGCTTGTATTGATGGAAACAGGAACCCAACAACGAATGCCAATTCTTCTTTTGTGGGAATGACAATGTATTTAGAATTCACTCCTTTGAACGCTCAAGACAATTCAAGCCCTTCTTTCAATCTTCAAAAAGGATATGTTGCCTGTATCAATCAACCGTTATCCACTGTGAATTTGAGTGCCATTGATGCCGATGCTGGCAATACAAGAACTTATCGATTGGTTAATCCATTTTCTGGGTCAGCTGCTTCAACTGTTGTAGGCAAACATGGCTATGCTAACAGCATCGTTGCACGCAACACTTCTTTGAATTCATATTTTCCAGTTCCTTTTCTCGGAGGTTTTTCTGCCATAAGCCCTATCACTGGCACCGGAATAAGTTTGGATCCGAACACAGGCATTTTATCAGGCATTCCCACCAAAATTGGAAAATATTTAGTTTGTGTAGAATGCCGTGAATTTAGAGCTGGCATACAAATTGGTTTAAATCGATTGGATTTTGAAATTATTGTGGATGACTGCACGAATCCAAAACCTAAAATTTACTTATCGGGTAATACACCCACTATTCATGAAGTTTCAGTCGTAATCTGTGAGGGCTCCTTTCGAGTATTAGAGACGGTTAATAATGCAAATTTTACTTATGTTTGGAAAAAAGATGGCATAATCGTGACTGGGGCTAATAAATACCAACTCAAAGTGTTTTATAAAGATGCTGGGAGATATACAGTAACGGTCACTCGTACCGGTGCATGTACGGGAACAGAGATTTCACTGGAAACAGAATTACGTCCACAATCCGGTGAAAATGTAAAATTAACAGTGGCAGACAGCACGGTGTGTAGTAATATCGTACCCGTAACAATGAATATCGAACAAAACTCAACGGGTACAGCATTGAATAATTTCAGAAGGCAATGGTATATCAATGACGTATTGATCTCCAATCAATTCCAATCAACCTATTTAACCTCAGTTTCAGGAAAATATAAAGTTTTAGTCACTGATTTTACCCCGGGTAGCAGTAAATGTACTTACGAAGCTTTTCAGGGAATCGTCGTAACCCCAACGCCAAACCCAACCATTACAAACCTAACGGGGAAAACGGCAGTCTGTCAAGGAGATATTGTAAAATTGAGCGTTATTCCGGTTGAAACAGAAGTTTCTTATTATTGGCAACGAAACAGCATTGATATTGCTACAACCACAACTTTGGACGTTAATTCCAGTGGAAAGTATTCAATTAGAGCGGAAAGCACGGTCAACAGAGACTGCTCCAAATCCGCCCCTGCCAGTATAAATATTGCGGTAAATCCATATCCAACGGTTACATTTGATGACATCAAACCCGTTTGTAATACGAAATTAGGAAAGATTGATTTAAGAAATCTTGTTAGCCCAAAAGCCCCAACTTTGGGCATCTTTACGGGTACGGGCGTACGAGGATATGAATTTGACCCAACGATTTCGGGTTTCGGCTCATTTCCAATCAAATATACTTACACTAATCCAGAAGGCTGTGCAAAAGATGCATCAAAAACAGCCATCGTTGATTTGTCGCCAGTTGTGAAATTGGGGGATAGTTTGACGATTTACAGAGGAGAAGGTATTAGAATTAAAAGCAATGGAAGTACAGGGTCCAAATATCTTTATGAGTGGACTCCTTCAACTTCATTAGATTTACCTAATTCTACCAATCCCTTAGCAAGTCCAGATGAAACAACAGAATACATGGTAAAGGTATCTTCAGTATTAAGTGGATGTTTTGCCTCTGCTAAAATTAAAGTATTTGTAAGATCAAAATTAAAAATTCCGTTAGCATTTACTCCTAATTCCGACTTGATTAATCCAACTTGGGTTATTTTGGATAACCTGCAAGAAGTTAATGATTACCCAACTATCGAAGTTAAAATCTTTAATCGTTGGGGAGATGAGATATACAGCTCCGTTGGTTCAGGAGTATATCAGTCTAAACCATTTGATGGTACCGTTAATAATAATGAAAGACTTCCCGCAGGATCGTATTTTTACGTAATAAAACCAAGTCCTGATGTACCAAGTTTGACGGGATATGTAACGATTGTGCGGTAAATTCAGTTAGCAGTTAGCAGTTAGCAGTTAGCAGTTAGCAGTTAGCAAGAAGTACCTTTCAAAAGACAAGGTTCCTTTAAAAATAATTTAATGTCCGAAAACTGTTTTCTGGTAACTGTTTCGTGATAACCAAGATCTAAAATATTATGCAAGGTTTATTAGACCAAAAATTCAATGAAGGTGGCATAGTAATCACCAAAGTAGATGACCTCATTAATTGGGCGAGACTAAGTTCACTCTGGCCAATGGGTTTTGGGTTGGCTTGTTGTGCCATCGAAATGATGCAAACGATGGCTTCTGGCTATGATTTAGACCGTTTTGGGGTTTTCCCAAGACCCTCCCCCCGGCAGTCGGATGTCATGATTGTGGCCGGAACGGTAACTTTCAAAATGGCCGACCGCATCAGAAGATTATACGAACAAATGCCAGAGCCACGCTACGTCATTTCAATGGGAAGTTGCGCTAATTGCGGCGGTCCGTACTGGGAACACGGTTATCATGTAGTAAAAGGCGTTGATAGAATTATACCCGTTGATGTGTACGTGCCTGGTTGCCCACCCCGTCCAGAAGCCTTGATTGGCGGTTTTTTAAAATTACAAGAGAAAATCAGAAATGAAAGTTTAGTGGCCCCCACGGCACTTTTGGAGATGGAAATGGAGGAAGAGAGAAATCAAAAACCTAATTTCGCTATTGTGGCTTAAAAACTTTAATTTTCACTTTGTAATGCTTCAATTTCACGGAAAGGATGTTGTTAGGGGGGGCTTAAACTTTCGGGAAATTACACGATCCGCTAATCTTTATAATTTCCCGTAACAAAAATATGTCGCAAAAATTTATAAATATCCTAACTCATTCCCTTGGCGCAGAAATTATTCTTCAGGCCGACCACCAATGTATAACCGTACCAACGGAACGCATTGCGGAAGTTTGTATGCTTTTACACACGCACGAAGCGTGTTATTTTGATATGCTTTCGTGCTTGACAGGCTTGGATAACGGCCTTGAAAAAGGCACCATGGAAGTGATTTATCATCTCTATTCCATCCCATTTGAGCATTCGTTAATGTTGAAAGTTATTTTTCCGAGAAATAAAGAAAGTGAGCCTCTGCCCATGGTGCCAAGCGTATGTGAGATTTGGCGAACTGCCGACTGGCACGAACGTGAAGCCTTTGATTTAATTGGAATCAGTTTCAGTAATCATCCAGATTTAAGAAGAATTTTACTGCCCGAGGATTGGGTTGGACATCCGCTTCGGAAGGATTATGAAGCGCAAGAATATTATCACGGCATTCAGGTCAAGTATTAGTTTTCGATTTTAGTGTTTCGTTGTTCGGATCTTGAACAACGAAACACTAAAATCGAACATCGAAATACAGAAATCGAAAACCGACCGGTGCGACGGTCGCATCGAAATATTAATGCTTAAAGTGTCTCACACCTGTCATCACCATGGCTATTCCATTGGCATCGCAAAATGCTACCGAATCTTTATCTTTAATTGACCCTCCCGGCTGCGTTACGGCCGTGATACCCGCTTGATGAGCAATTTCTACACAGTCTGGGAAAGGGAAAAACGCATCCGAAGCCATTACCGCCCCTCGCAAATCAAAACCAAATTCTGACGCTTTCTCGATCGCTTGTTTCAAAGCATCAACTCTTGACGTTTGTCCAACGCCAGAAGCCAATAATTGTCCTTCTTTGGCTAAAATAATTGTGTTTGATTTGGTATGTTTACAGATTTTCAAGGCAAATTCCAAAGCTTTCAACTCTGATTCGGTTGGTGCTTTTTCTGTTACCGTTTTGAAATCGGCAATTTTCTCGGTTGATAAATCTTTATCTTGTTCCAAAACCCCATTCAATAATGTTTTGAACATCATTTTTGAAACTTGTGTTTCTTTACGTTTCAACAAAATACGGTTCTTTTTAGATTTCAATAAAACCAATGCTTCATCCGTAAAATCTGGGGCTATTAATATCTCGAAAAACAAAGAATTCATTTCTTCCGCCGATGCTTTATCAACCGTTCCGTTAGTCGCTAAAACCCCTCCAAATGCCGAAATTGTATCGCAGGAAAAAGCATTTTTATAAGCTTCGTGCACCGTTGGCGCCGTTGCTACACCACAAGCGTTGGTGTGTTTGATGATGACGAAAGAAGTATCTGCAAATTCATCCAATAACGTAATACACGCATCAACGTCCACTAAATTATTGTATGACAATTCTTTACCGTGCAATTTATCGAAAAGAGAATCCAAATTTCCGTAAAATGTAGCCGACTGATGAGGGTTTTCACCGTAACGAAGAGTAGCCCCCTTGCCGCCGAAGGGGGTATATTCAACGACATCTTTGAACGAAAAGTCGGTTATATCAACTCCCCCTTTGGGGGTCGGGGAGCCATTAAAATAAGCGTGAATAGCCGTATCATAATGCGAAGACGTACCAAATGCCATCATCGCAAAACGCTTGCGGTCGGAAAGGTCGGTACCACAATTTTTATTTTCTAAAATTGAAAGCACCTCGGCGTATTGCGTTCTTGAAGAAACGATTAATACATCATTGAAATTTTTTGCTGCTCCACGAATCAGGGAAATACCGCTAATATCAATTTTTTCGATAATATCATCTTCCAAAGCACCACTCGCAACGGTTTCATCAAACGGATACAAATCAACGATAACTAAATCAATCGAAGGGATTTCGTATTGAGCAGCAGTTTTTACATCTTCTTGATTATCACGACGGTACAAGATACCACCGAATACTTTTGGATGCAGTGTCTTTACTCTTCCACCAAAAATTGAAGGATAACTGGTAAGATCTTCAACTGCTGTGACGGGTATACCTAATTCTTGGATGAAAGTTTGTGTACCACCTGTCGAATATAATTTTACGCCATTTCTATGAAGTAATTCAACAATCGGAGCGAGCCCGTCTTTGTAATATACCGAAATGAGCGCAGATTGGATTTTTTTGGATTCCATTGTTTGTTTTTAGGGGTTGGGATTTAGTTTGCTCACGAACCCCTTTTAAGAAATAAGGTGCAAAATTAATAGATACAAGTTTCTTATCCGTATTTTTTACCAATCATCTCCTACATTTTTTGTATTTTTGTAGAACATCCATTTCAAAAATCATGGGATATAGCAATTTTAGAAAGATTAAAACGGTCAGTAAAAAATTTAATATTGAGGTTGCAATGGCTCGTTTATTTGAAAATGTGCCTAATGTCGAACCAAGTCCTTGGTTAGTCGAAACGCTACAAATGTCGGAATTAATGCCTTTGATGAATGAAAAAACTAAGTCTGAACGCATTGTATCGCCTATTTTATTAGAAATTGTAAAATCTTACGCTGATAGAATTACACTTTTTTCAGGGGAAAGTATTGACATTCGCCCAGAAGATGATTTAGCGGGTGAATGTGATTTTTTCTTTGCCTTACAGCCCCCAAAACCTTTTATTGATACGCCCATTATTTCACTGACCGAAGCAAAGGACGAAGACATGGAGTATGGCGTTGGTCAATGTGCCGCCCAGATGTATGGAGCTAGATTATACAATGAGGCGGAAGGTAAAAATATTCCTTTCATATATGGATGTGCCACGGACGGTGTGGAATGGCAATTTTTGAAATTAGAGAACAATTCCTACTTTATTGACCGTAAAATTTATACTGATATAAGAGAGGTGTTAGGGGTTTGGCATAAGATTATGCAATCTTACTTAACGAAGTAAAACATTAATATGGTCTTGTTTCAGTAAAGTATTTACTTGAAAAATTATTATATTTGTAAATATTTTCTTTGAAACGAACATCTCGAACCTGCTTAAACTTATTCCTTTCGTTTAAAACAAGCTCAGTTTTCATTCAAAATGAAAAGTTTAATTAGACCCATTATCAATATCTTAACTAATTACTAAATGAAAAAATTATCCCTAATCGTATGTGGCGGTTTGTTAACAATCGGAGCCATATCATGCGATAAAGCGGCAAACAATGGAACCGCAACAGTATCCACAACAACCACTAAAACAGGCGTAGAAAAGAAAACAGTTTATGTAAATACTGATTCATTATTATCTGGATATCAATTTTACAAAGACGCTCAAAAAGAGTTTGAAAACAAAGGCTACCGTTTGCAAGTAGATTTGGGTCAGCGTGAAAAAGCACTTCAAGGCGAATTGGGAGCAATTCAACAAAGAGCACAAACCATGACGCAAGCAGAATTGCAAGGAGCCGACATGATGTTGAAGAAAAAAGGCGCTGAATTACAACAATACAGCCAACAACGTCAGCAAGCATTAGCGGCAGAGCAATCTAAAAAAATGCAAGAATTATATACTAACATCCGTGAGTATGTGAAGAAACACAACGCAGAAAATAACTTTGAATTTGTTTTGGGATATACCACAGCTGGCGGTGGCATTTTGTTTGCCGATGAATCTGCCGATAGAACAAAGCAGATTGTTGATGGCTTAAATGCTGAATATGCAGAATTGAAAAAATCAGCACCAGCGAAGAAATAAGTTAAGCTAAAATTACATACAAAAGCCTTCTCAAATGACTTGGGAAGGCTTTTGTATGTAAAAAATAAATATAAGACTCCTTTTGGAAAGTCAAAAACCCATCGGCCGACAAATCTTCATCTAATTCTTCCCAATGAATCCAAGCACCGTCATTCCAGAGTTCAAATTGTTTTCTTTGGGTATTCATTAGCTTTTTCCAAACGTTGAAACCAAGCTAATGGCATTCCCACTACACGACCATCAGTAAATTCAGCATAAATTCTTTGTGGGTCAAACCATATGTTTATTGCTCTATGTTCCATCTTTTTATTTTTCTGAATTATCATTAAAGTAATCTTTCCAGTGGGCTTCAATTAGGTCTTCGTTTTCTTTAATAATGTCTTCTGCCATCCCTAATTCTTTGCTTTTCCTACCATTACTTTCAACTAATTTAACTAGTTTTATTTCAAATTTTGCAGTTCCGTGAGCATTTTTAACGAGAACGTGAATTGGTAAATGGTCATTGCTGAAATAGAAAAATCTACCGCCAAAAAATCTAAAAATTTCAGTCATATTTTTTACATATTGTTGTTGAACATTCACAAATCTAGTCATAAAACAGAATTGACGGTACTTGCTTTATTTAAATTAAACCACAAGGTTTTAAGGATGCCAAAACCCTCCGTACCTTTACCACATGGATTATTTCAAAAAATTACTGGATTTACTGAAAATTGAACGGAACGAAGACCGTGAACAATATAAAAGATTAACGGAATCATCGTCGGTATCCGAACGCCGAGCCAATGGTTTGACGTGGTTTCCCGTGGCCATTAGAGGTTCTGAAATTGGTCGGGGAGATTATTTAACGATTGAACTGGAACGGACTACTCACCAAGATATTTTTCACCAATTTAGGTCGGGAATGCCAGCGGTCTTTTTCACCAATCATGACCCTCAAAAAGATAGAATTGAAGGAACAATTTCGCATCAAAATGGCAATAAATTAAAAATTACCATCAAAGACGATGAACTTCCCGAATGGAGCAAAGATGGGAAATTGGGTATTGACGTACTGTTCGATGATAATAGTTACGATGAAATGAATGATGCCCTCAACACGGCATCAGAAATGTTTGAAAAAAGTGAATTGATTCAGGTTTTAACGGGGGAAAAAAGTCCCACTTTTAAACCGTTGCCGTCTGTGTCTCCACAGACAACGGAAAGCGTTTTGAACCCCGCCAGCGTTGGGAAATTAAACCAATCTCAATCAAAAGCAGTCGATAAAATTCTATCAGCCAATGAATTATCCATTGTTCATGGCCCTCCTGGAACGGGAAAAACCACCACCTTAATTCAAGCCATCAAGGCATTAATTAAGCAAGAAAATCAGAAGATTTTGGTGGTTGCACCCAGTAATACAGCCGTTGATTTATTGAGTGAAAAATTAGCCGAAGAAGGATTGAATGTTCTGCGGGTGGGCAATCCTGCGAGGGTTTCTGAGCGTTTACAAAAACTGACTTTGGAAGCAAAAATGGCCGAACACGATTATTTGAAAGAAACCAAACGCTTGAAAAAACAGGCAATGGAATTCAAGAATATGGCGCATAAATACAAAAAAAGTTTTGGTAAATCTGAACGTGACCAACGAAAAGCTTTGTTTGACGAAGCCCACAAAATCATGAAAGAAGTTGGCAATACCGAACAATATATTATTGATGATATTGTCTCGAAAACGCAAGTAATCACGGCTACACTCGTGGGAGCCAATCATTATACCATTAGAAATTTAGTGTACAATACCGTAGTAATTGACGAAGCTGGACAAGCCCTCGAACCTGCTTGTTGGATTCCGATTTTAAAGGCAAAAAAGGTAATTTTAGCGGGCGACCATTGCCAATTATCACCCACTATAAAATCGAACGAAGCCGCAAAAAGTGGACTCAATAAAACACTTTTGGAGAAGTGCATTGAACTACATCCAGAGGCGGTTACTTTACTCGAAGAGCAATATCGAATGAGCGAGACCATCATGGGATATTCGTCTAAGATTTTTTATGAGGATAAATTAAAAGCCCATAAATCAGTGGCTAAATCTTTACTTTTTGAAAATGATTTTCCGTTACTTTTTATTGATACAGCAGGTTGTGGATTTGAAGAAAAACTGGAAGGCACAAGCAGCACAAATCCCGATGAAGCGGCATTTACATTTAAGCATATAAATCTGTTTATCAGTGAGTTAAGCAAAAAATATACCGTTGAAAACTTTCCAAGTATTGCCGTAATATCCCCTTACAAACAACAGATAAATCTCCTAAAAATACAATTTGAACACAGTCCAGATTTACAGAAATACAAGGAAAATATTAGTGTAAATACCATTGATAGTTTTCAAGGACAAGAGCGAGATATTGTCTATATCAGTCTTACGAGAAGCAACGATAAAGGCGAAATCGGTTTCCTTTCCGACATCCGAAGAATGAACGTAGCCATGACTCGGGCAAGGAAAAAATTAGTAGTAATTGGCGACAGTGCCACGTTGGGACAACATTCTTTTTATGCCGATTTCATTGAATATGCCGAGAAAAAAGGTGGGTATGTAAGTGCTTGGGAGTTTATGGAATAAACAAAAATACACCGATTTTCAAGATTTTGAAAATCGGTGTATTTTTTATGAATTGGAATAGTTTTTTACAACAATCCCAATTTTATTTTAGCAATAATTTCTTCGATTTTTTGAACAGATAGATTCAAAATATTTGATAGCAATTCATTACTAATACCATTGGAATATCCTCTTTTAACGGCATCTATTTCTTTCGTTTCAATTCCTTGATTTATTCCTTGATTAAATCCCTGATTGATTAATTGTTCCGCTGTTGTCATAACTGAGTTATTTAAATTTGTTGAAACCTTCGTAAAAATAGTAACTAATTCTAAAAATGTCAAATCATCTGTATTTTGAATATACAAAACCACAGAAGTTGTAAATGATTTATTCCCTTGATTATCAACGAGTTTGAGTAATTCTACTAAATTATTCTCAATCTTTTTAACATAGTTTTATAACGACTATACTTGAATAAAAGTGCTGAAATAGATAAAAACTTGTTCTTGAAATCAGTGATTTTTCTATCAGGAATATTGTTCAAATTAATCAAATGATACTCAAAATCTGGAATATATTTCCTCAAATCTTCATCAAGATTCTCAAAATAGGAGGTCATGGATTGATACACCCATTTTTCTTTTCCATGATAAAGAATAATTGGAATTACTGGGATTGGTTTCTCTTTATTTTGCTTAAATCCGGACTTCCAGACGTTTACTAGGTACTGAATCAACTGCCAATGAGGATAATCTTCCTTGTAACTCTTATGTTCATACAAAAGGGCAATCCGAACTTTACTTTTATCACCATATTCACAGGTATAGAGAATATCCGCAAAATGTTCTTCTAACTCTTCATCAACGAATGAATTATTGTCCATCGTTAAAGTGGAAAGGTTTAGTTTTTTAACGAATTTATCATCTAAAAGTTCTTCCAAAAAATTAGTAGCAACATCAATTCTCGAAAATGTCTCTTTAAAGAATTTGTCATGGACATTCTGTATTTTCATTTATTTTTAATGGATTTGAAAAAATCATAGTTACTTCATCTGCCCTGCCAAAACCTCAATCCCCTCCTCAAAACTAACAGGACAATACCCCAAAACTGACACCGCTTTATCCAATACAAAACCTGTGCGGGGTGGACGTTTGGCGGGTTGGGTAAAATTACTCGAATCAACTTGCGAGATTAGTGATTTGTCTAACTGAAAAAAAATAGCCGTTTTAATCGCCATTTCATAAGGAGTCAAGAGGTCTTTGCCTGAGATGTGGAAAACTCCTTTGGCTTTCTTATCGACAGCTAACCAACAACCCAGCGCCAAGTCTTCGGCAAGCGTTGGGGTTCTAAATTGATCGGTTACAACCTTGATCGGTTTCTGGGCTTCCAAGGATTTTTTTACCCAAATAATGATGTTTGAACGGCTCATATCATTCGAAATTCCATAAACCAAAACCGTCCTGATGATGTTCCAAGTGCATTTTGCACGTTTTACTATTTCTTCGGAGGCGTATTTACTCCAACCATAAAAACTTAATGGACTGGGTTTATCTTCCTCCGAATAAGGCCCAGATTCACCATCAAAAACAAAATCTGTAGAGAGGTGGCAAAGGAAAATATCATGCTTTTCACAGGCTTCAACCAAATATTCGAGCGCTTTTACATTTATCGCCCAACACAAATCTTTTTCCCCTTCGCATTGATCAACGTTAGTCATGGCCGCCGTGTGAATAATCGCATCGGGGCGTACTTTTTCGATTACCTTCGCCACTTGTTCGGCATTGGTAATATCCATTTCTTGATAGTCGTAACCATCCGAAAAATCCATTCGATTTACGCCACGAGAAGTAGCAATTAATTGAATTCCTTGGTTTTGTGCGAGTAATGAAACTAATTTTTGCCCTAATAATCCGTTAGAACCTGTGATGAGGATTTTGTTTTTTGCACTTTATTAGAGCTACTTTAAGTGGATATTATCGTTTATAAACATCTTTTCTATCACCAACTTTGAAAACTTTGATAGTCAAAATTTCGTCTTCAATTGACTAAATTATCCGATAAATACCCTTTTTTATTCTATACAAATCGTCAAACCCTTCTAATTTTTTAACACCAAATGGTTGTGGATTTTCTTCTAAATCCATAATTGCAGATCTAATTTTTAAGATTTCTTTCACTGGTAATTTAGAAATCTCTTTTCCAGCAGATTTAGAAATAACTACTTTCTAATTATCCATCTATTTTACTGCTTTTTGTTTTAATATTCTGTCAAAAAATGATGAAGCATCTTCTTTTATTTCATTTTTACGAGATTTTGCTTCTAAACCCTCTAAGAAGTCTTCTACGGCTTCACGATGATTTTTGAGGTCAATCAAAACTGCCGTCTTGATTCCCTTTTCATTTGTTACATAATTTACACCTCTCATGTTTTTTACATTTGATTTTTTACAAATATAACATTCTTAAAATTCCCAGCCATACAACTTAGCAATCTTCCTTTTTCGCATTTTTTTGCAAGTAATTTTCATCGTAATATCCTTCAAAGGGCGATTATTACCATCTTTTTTTTGGGTTGCTACCGAATCTATCACCCACAAATTATCAATTACTTGTCCAAAAACTGTATAATTTCCGTCGAGATGAGGTGCCCCTCCCGTCGTTTTATAAACTTGCTTTTGTGCGTCCGTGAAAGTTCTTTGTGGCATCCGAGCCATTTGTTGTGGCAGGGTGACCTCATTCCAAACTTGCCCTTGTACGACATAAAACTGACAGCCCGAGGAAGCCTTCTCAGGATTATTGTCTCTCGCCGCTGCCAATGCACCTTTTTTATGGAAAAGTTCAGGCATTATTTCCGCTGGAATTTTGTAGCCAACATCTCCATTTCCCAACATAATTCCTTCTTTGGCGCTGCGTGATTCTGGGTCACCACCTTGAATCATGAACAAATTGATGATGCGATGAAAAAGCAATCCATTGTAAAATTTATCATCCACTAATTTTAAAAAGTTGGCTTTATGTTGGGGCGTTTGGTCGTATAGAAGAGCGTGCATTTCTCCCCAGCGGGTGGTAATTGTAACGAGGTAATCCTTTTTGGACTGTGCCTTAACAAATTGATTTACAAGAATTAACGAGCAAATTAGTATTATTTTTTTCATGTGAAATTGATGGTAATTTTGAGTGATTGGTAAAACGCTATTTTATGAGATTTTTAGGGTGATTG
>Ga0114959_10001091_pt1 | contig 24575 bp, 23 predicted proteins | sample C_130625_EF_Meta_FD_87317 | JGI IMG/M metagenome (GOLD analysis project Ga0114959, IMG submission 87317) | Freshwater microbial communities from Lake Croche, Canada to study carbon cycling - C_130625_EF_MetaG | ecosystem: Environmental > Aquatic > Freshwater > Lake | place: Lake Croche, Canada... | reverse complement strand
TAAACCCGATGAGCCAATGACCTCCGATCCAAAATTAGCGCGGCTGTTCCAAATCATTCGACGACGGACAATAGTTTCCTGAAACCGTCTATAAAAAATAACCACCATCATTCTTTATTTTAGCAAGCGCTTCAGTTCTACTATTAACTCCAAGTTGTTTAAACATTCTTGAAATATGCATTTTTACAGTACCAACTGCTAAATCTAACTCTGATGCAATTGCTTGATTGGATTTTCCTGAACTAATAAGATTGATTATTTGTGTCTGGCGCTTGGTCAAATTATTTTTATTCTTATTTTTTTTAATGTATTCATTTGAATTTTTGTTAATTATAGGATCAGTTTTAAATTCATTGCTAATATTCAAAATGCTTGATGGTATATATATACCACCAGAGAGAACAAGTCGTATGGCATTCACCATCAATTCTGGCGAACATAATTTAGGAATATACCCCACCGCGCCAGCTTGTAATATATCTTTTATTAAATTGATATCCTCTTTTGCGGAAACAATGATTACTGATAAATCTTTCCATTTTTTGCAAATGTATCTAACGCTATCAATTGAATTCATTCCGGGCATAAGTAAATCAAGTAATAAAATATCGACGTTTTCTAATTCCTCTAACAATTTTATAGTTGAACTAAAATCATAGGATTGCGACGTTTGAACGTCCGGAATAATAGATTTTACCAAAACATCCATCCCACCTCGTACTAAGGCGTGATCATCAGCAATAACAATGTGAACCGTCGAATTAAAGTTAGTCATTGCATCATCTTTTCAAATATTTCCAAAATCCATTATCATCTAACATGATCAAAACTAATAGATTATTTATGATTTTTTCACTTATTTTGTCAAATTGAAGGCGCACTTCCCATGATTTCGCCCGTGTTTAGCGTCCCCCTTAGTGGTTCAATTATGCCGCTAGTTGTTCAATCTAGCCAAGCATTTTTTTCAAAAGTCATAGGGCTAAGATACCCCAACGTCGAATGCAGTCTCTGATAGTTATAGGAGCCCAACCAATTCATAACCTTGTTCTTGGCTTGCCGTCGGGTGGCAAAACGAAGAGCGTGGATCCGTTCAACTTTGAGCGAACCTAATAACGTCTCGCTTAGAGCATTATCCCAGTAATCACCTTTACGGCTCATCGATCCCTTCGTGCCAAAGGCCTTTAACTGCTTCTGGTAATCGTCGCTGGCATATTGGCTGCCTCGATCCGAGTGGAAGATGAGCTCTGCCGCTTACTTTCTTTTGAATCATGCCATTCTTAAGTCATCAATTAATAGACTTCTTGTCATTCGATGATCCATCGCAAAGCCGACAATCTGGCGGCTAAACAATTCAATCACCACGGCTAGGTAAAGCCAGCCCTCATCCATGTGGATATAGGTAATATCACCTGTCCAGACTCGGCTTGGCTGCATAACCGAGAAGTTTCTTGCCAAGAGGTTAGCAGAGATAGGGAGATCATGAGTGATATCGGTCGTTACCTTGAACTTCTTCTTACCTTTCGCCCGAATGCCCTGCACTTTCAGAAGCTTACGTGCCCGTTCCTTGCCCGCCCTTACGCCGCGAGCCTTTAGCTCTCGCCAGATGCGAGGCCAGCCATAGGCAGACTCATCTCCTTGAAGATTGACTGGATTTGAACCAGACGAGCGGTTGGGCCAACCCGGGTAGAAGAGTGAGAAGATTAAGCAGGTGAGTTTAATCGATGCTGACGAAAGCCGCTCGCACCCAATTCTAAAACACGACACTGGAGCATAATGGGCCAAATCTTGTGATGGAGCTCAATAAAGGTTTACTTCACAATGACTTCCTCGTAAAATAAGCCATGGCTCTTTTTGATATTGCGCTCTACCCGAGTTCTTGATAACTCAGCGCGAAGCCGAGCTATTTCCATCTGATCCGCGTCAACCGGTTTACGTAAGTTCTTCCGCAACCTACCCAAGGCATGCGCTTTTACCCATTTATCTACCGATTGGGAAGAAACCCCAGGCTACGCGCCTCAGAGGACGTCATCTGCCCCGACTGAACTAACCGAAAAGCCTCCTACTTGAACTCTAGCTTATAACTTGCCCGTAACTGCTTCATTTTTTAAACTCTTCCAAAACTGATTATACACAATCAGCCAAGGGGAACGTTCTTCATGGGCAAGGTCAGGCCCTCTTAAAAGATAGCTCCTAAAGGGTCCTGTCCCCGTTTAATATCTATCAATAAAAAAACGCCCAATTAATTACAAACTTAAGTTTGTAATTAATCAATCCCACCTACTTGACACGATCAAAATAAGTACTAAAGTTACTAATAAATATATAATCGATATAATGGTAACTGATTAAGCTAAAACGATAAGCAAGCGTTCATCAAAATCAATCGACAAGTTGGTTCGAATTCAAAAGTTTACGTTCAATTTCCGATTAAATAGCAATGATTTTGATTGGTTGACACGACGTTATAATAAAAAAGTTTGAAGCCAATTTCAGAGGGGAACTTCGATATGTATCACGGTGATGTTTCGAGTAGTAATGACACTGTCGGTGTTGCTGTCGTAAATTACAAGATGCCACGCCTTCATACTCGAAAACAAGTTCTTGAAAACGCTCAAAATATAGCAGACATGCTTATTGGGATGAAAACTGGACTACCAGGTATGGATCTCGTGATTTTCCCTGAGTATAGCACCCATGGGATTATGTATGATCAAAAAGAGATGTACGACACGGCTTCCCAGATCCCGGGAGAAGAAACCGAAATTTTTGCCGCCGCCTGCAGAAAAGCAAAAGTTTGGGGTGTATTTTCTTTGACAGGCGAACGTCATGAAGAGCACCCTAAAAAGGCTCCCTATAATACATTGATATTGATGAACGATGAGGGTGAAATCGTTCAAAAATATCGCAAAATTATGCCTTGGGTACCTATTGAGGGATGGTATCCGGGAAACTGTACTTATGTATCAGATGGCCCTAAGGGCATGAAGATTAGTCTGATTATCTGCGATGATGGAAACTACCCCGAGATATGGCGCGACTGTGCCATGAAGGGCGCGGAACTAATCATCAGATGCCAAGGATATATGTACCCCGCGAAGGAACAACAGGTGATCATGTCCAAATCAATGGCATGGGCAAATAACTGCTATGTTGCAGTTGCGAATGCGACGGGTTTCGACGGTGTATATTCATATTTCGGACACTCGGCTATAATTGGATTTGACGGTAGAACTCTTGGTGAATGCGGTGAAGAGGATATGGGTATTAATTATGCCCAGCTTTCGAAATCACTTATCCGCGATGCGCGCCGCAATGGACAATCTCAAAATCATATCTACAAACTTTTACACCGAGGATATACCGGCATGATTAAGTCAGGTGAAGATTCTTCGGGCGTAGCTGATTGTCCTTTTGATTTTTATAAGAAATGGATAACGGATCCTGAAGGGACCCGCGAAATGGTGGAGGCTATTACGCGTACAACGCCGGGCACTGACGAGTGCCCAATTGAAGGCATTCCTAATCAGAAAACTCGCATCCACCGCTAATAGGCGCTGCGAATTACGGCTCCAAATTAATCCCTGATAAGCTTAAATTATAAGCGGAGGGTACTCTATGGCTATCATAGAATATATGATTGATCATGAGCCTTATTATCGACCAATAGCGAATGAATGTGATCTATTCACAGCAGCATATGCTAGTCGGATACCGATGATGCTTAAAGGGCCCACTGGTTGCGGTAAGACCCGATTTGTCGAGTATATGGCATGGAAATTAGGTAAGCCAATTGTAACGGTGGCTTGCCATGAGGACATGACCGCGTCTGATCTCGTGGGCCGATTTTTACTAGATATAAACGGAACCACTTGGCATGACGGTCCTTTGACGCTGGCAGTTCGAACTGGAGCAATTTGTTATCTTGATGAGATTGTTGAAGCTCGGCAAGATACTACAGTTATTATTCATCCGCTTACGGACAATAGACGTATCCTGCCCCTCGAAAAGAAAAACGAACTGGTGACGGCACATAACGATTTCCAACTCGTTATATCCTATAATCCTGGTTATCAAAATATTATTAAAGATCTAAAAGAATCAACCAAGCAGCGTTTTGGAGCGCTTGAATTTATCTATCCTGAAGAAAAAATAGAAATTGAAATAGTTATTCACGAGTCAGAAATTAGTCAAAACGAAGCCGCAATACTTGTTAAAATAGCTACGAAACTACGAAATCTAAAGGGGCATGGCTTGAACGAAGGTGCGTCAACAAGAATGCTTATTCAAGCAGGTAGATTGATCAAAAATGGAGTTTCATTTTCCGATGCATGTTCAGTCTCTATCGTTTTACCAATAACCGACGATCGAGATATGCGTGAAGCTTTAAGCGGGGTAGTATCAGCTTGCCTTTAAAAAATAGGTGAAAAATGTCAGATGATGCAATCGCTGCGCTAAGTAAAAATTATAAAATATCGGAAGTGATCAGCAATAAAGCAATTAGTAATGTTCATCGTGTTTTTTTTAATAATAATCTAGATCGTTGGATAACTGGTTTAGAGAAAATTATCGAATGTAAAATTGGTAATAACTCTTTGATGAATTATGCAATCGGTAGTGTAAAAGTAGCCAATTCAGTAGGCTTCGATTTGGCTGAGTTATGCATTCATCATTTCACACTAATTGCAAAAAAAGGGGGACCTGTTGTCGCAAATCAATTTCTCATTGCGATGGGTAAAGCAGCTGAATGTATCAGTGATCAGATTGGATTTAAAATCTGGTTAAAAACAATCGAAGAGTTAGTAAATTTGAATTTCAATACAATTATGATTGAAGCGGTTCTGCGTCAAACCGATAAAATGCTCGCTATACTAAATCCAATAGAATTCCGCTCTTGGGCGTTAAATGGAATTAAACTTAAGCAGGTAAACCAATCTGAATTTGAGACTTATTTTATTAATCCTGAAATTGACACTCTTAAAAATTTCTTGGAGCCAATTCAAGGTGCAACATTCAACGAACTTGGCCGTAACCTTCACAGTTATCTAATAGCGCTGTGGAATATCTATCCGGTCATAAGCCAATATCAGCTCAATCATGAAGCCAATGGAACACGTCGTTCTTCTTTTGATCGAATGATGGTTAGTGTGCCTAGATCATATTTGGGTATTACTGGCAACGACGCAATATTAAATTATCAGGCTGCGATCGCTCATATAGGTGCTCACTATAGATTTTCACCTCTCCCCTTGCCGATCGGTGAATTAAAACCAATTCAATTAATTCTTATCGGAATAATGGAAGATGCTCGAGTGGAACAATTAGCCATTCGAGAATTTCCAGGTTTGAAGCGTCTGTGGTTGAAATATCATCGTTCAATAGATAACGATTTTGTGACGGCAGAGGATATGTTGGCTTGTTTGTCGAGATCGTTGATTGACGACGATTTTAAGAGCAATAATCCTTGGGTTGAAAAGGGAAGAGCAATGTTTTTTGATCAAAAGCATACGTGGGATAATTATGATATCAGTAAATATATCGGTAGCCTATTGGGTAATGATTTAGGCCAAATGAGAATTCAGATTAACTTAAAAAACTATCTTATTTCGCCAGCTTATAGAGATGATAATTGGGGACTTTGGGAAAGAGTTTACGAAGAAACCCAAAGTGAAAAAGACGAGATTCTTCCTGAGTCCGTCAGATTAAAGCAAAAGGAAAGTCCTGATGAACATAAAGGAAAGAAGGAAAAAAGTGCTACGGATAAGCCGGACGGTCTATTTTTAACTAAACCCATTGAATTATATAATAAAGGCTTCCAAATAGCGAGGCATGACGAGTGGGATTATATAAGTGGAATTGCAAGAAAAAATTGGACGACAATTTCTGAGTTTATTCCCGAACCAAGCCCTGTCGATGACATCAATTTCTTATTAAAAAAATATTCAAGTATTGAAACGAGAATAGATAAGCTCGTTAAGGCAGCAAAAATAAGTCGACCTGTTCGTTTGCGCCATCAGCGGCAGGGAGATCATTTAGATATCGATGCATGCGTTCTAGCGATTGTTGAAAAGCGTGCCGGGATAACACCGGACGAGCGCATATTTGAAACCAAGGAGATGGTATCCAGGGATCTATCCGTATTATTATTACTCGATATTTCCGAGTCGACTCGCGATAAGGTCAGAGACACTTCGTCAACGGTAATTGCGATGGTAAGAGCCAGCGCCGCTATGCTTGCAAAGGCGATGGTTAAACTTGGCGATCCCTTCGCGATATATGGTTTTTGTTCGAATGGCCGCGATGAAGTTAGATATTACCGTGTCAAAAATTTTTCTGAAAAATATTCGAGTTCTACATTAGCCCGCCTTGCCGGGCTTCGCGGAATGCTTTCTACGAGACTTGGTGCTGCGCTTCGGCAATCCGGACTTGAAATCGAAAAATCAAAGACACATAGGAAACTGATAATTGTGATCACGGATGGGGAACCATCTGATATTGATGTTTCCGATGAAAAATATCTCATACAGGATGCAAAAAAATCTATTCAAGAATTATCACTAAAGGGAATAAATACATTTTGCATCGGCCTCGATAGTGGCCTAGATGATAATCTATCACTTATTTTTGGTACTAAAAATTTTATACGAATTAACAAAATTGAATCGTTGCCCGAAAAATTGGCCATGCTCTATTTTAGATTGATAAGATAATGAGTTATTTAAAAAATATAACAGTGAATTATAGAGAATATCTAATTGAATTTATGGGAACAGCTATTCTTGTTTTTTTTGCGGCTGGATCTGTAATGGTTTCTTCTATGCTTGCTAACACATCTGGCATGATTGTTTGCGGTGTGGTTTCAGGACTTGTTTTGATGATGCTAATATGGTCTTTTGGTGATAAATCCGGAGCTCATTTTAATCCGGCTCTAACCTTCACATTGACTTTATTTCGGGAATTCCCCATTGAGCGACTTTTTGGTTATGTTGTCTGCCAGATGGCGGGCTCTGCTGTTGCTGCTAGCCTGTTGTATCACACTCTTGGATCGGTTGGCGATATGGGAGCCAATATTCCGAACGTTGGACTAGGTGTGAGCTGGAATTCAGCACTGGCGATTGAAACATGTTTGTCAGTGATAATGATGCTTATCATCAGAGGTTCAGGTTTTAGTAATATTGAATTTCAAAAATTTTCCTCGATACCGATCGGGGCGATCGTTGGGATTGAGGTTATGCTAATGGGACCTATCGCAGGAGCGGCAATGAATCCAGCTAGAGCATTTGGTCCCTATCTTTATTACGGAAAATGGTATTTTTTCGGAATATATATTATTGGTCCCTTTGTTGGACTATTATGTGGCGGTTATCTTTGGAAAATTTTCGAACATCCTATTTTCCAGAAAAAATAATTTGTTTGGTTCGGCATTGAAACGATTAATAAACAATTTTCGTAGTTCTCTATGTAGTTATGCGGAATAGTATTTTATTATTTATACAAAATTTTTTTAATGGATGGCTAATTGGTATTCAATATTTTTTCTATTTTTTTCGGATAACGGGTTCTGAACCCTTATAATATTTTCTAATAAGACTCCAACATGCGTGCAATGCTATTCGAAGTTGTATCCCATCCATAGCCAAAATTCTAAAAATAACACCTGTTGAGTTAGGTAACAGCGAGACACCCATTGCAGTGTTGGGCATACTGTCCGCAATAGCTTGACCCATTGAGTGAATAAGAGGTGTTAATGCGTTTTGGCTTACCAAAATAAATGTACCGTGTGTTTTGTATTCCCCAAATATACCAGGTGTACGCCTTTGAAAGGCCCAATTTTCGATGTTGAGCCGATCTATTACCAAATTTTTCCCTTGACTATCGTCAATGATGATCTCGCTTTGATATAGATCTGGCTTTTTTTCTTGGAAAGAAGGGTCATGAGTTAGGAATGAATCGCTCATCAGAACCGTTGCACCCTTTTCTATGCTAATTCTTATTTTTGACTTAAATATTGAATTTGGAAATAGAATTTGCGGATCTGGTAAATACTCTATGTAACTTCGGCTTTTTGCTGTAATAGCCATAATCTGTTCTGCATGACCTCCATACATTGTATGAATAATTGTTGATGCTTGACTTGTAAAATGCACCTCAGCGTCAGATTGAGCTATGAGTTCTAATTTATGGCTATCATTTTCATAAATGCCCCCGGAGCAAGATTGGGAATAAAGCGTTGCTATATTTTTGTTGTTAGGGTCTTGATATTGCACCTTGCAGATATGGAAAGGGTAAGATGCGAATTGTCGAAAAAGAAAAGTTCGACCGTTTCCATCGACATCAAATTCAAGAGATATTCGCCCGTTCCGGAGTGGGCTTTGAGTTAAATTTATGATTTTTTTTTTAAATTTTGCACAACTTAATCCATAAAAATGACATCGTGGACAAGACGATCGACAAGTTCTTCTATTCCTGTTCCCGTTTTACAATTTGTCAAAATAACCGTACGGAAATTGCGAACAATAGCGGCCTCTTTCACCATAAGGTCAATATCGGCACCGACATAGGTAGCTAAATCAGTTTTATTGATCACCAAAATGTCCGATCGGACGATACCTGGTCCCTTTTTGCGGGGAATATCATCACCGCCTGATGTGTCTATGACGAACATCCAGTAGTCTACGAGTTCAAGAGAAAAGGTTGATGCTAGATTATCACCACCAGATTCGATCAGCACAACATTTACTTCGGGGAACGCTTCCACAAGTTGTTCTACCGCTTGAATATTCATAGTTGGGTCCTCACGAATGGCGGTGTGAGGGCACGCACCTGTTTCTACTGCAAGAACACGGTTTGGATCTATCAATCCAGACCGCTTAATCCTTTCTGAATCTTCTCGGGTCACTAAATCATTTGCAACAACGGCGACTTCAATGCCACGGGCTTTCAACGCAGGAATTAAACGCTCAACCAAAGCAGTTTTTCCAGATCCGACAGGTCCTCCTATTCCAATTCTTGCGACTCCTGGTAAACGGCTTTTACTGGTCATCGCAGCATGTACCTTTGTGCAAGAGGAAGTTTGTGGGCAGGTTCGCAGGTCGCCAATATTCCATCAACAAAAACATCAAATGTTTGTGGATTTACAGTGATCTTGGGGCAAGCATCATTATGAAGCATATGCTTTTTGTTTAATTTTCGCGTCCCCTTAGTTGGTAACAATATTTTCGAAATTTCTAATTTGCCCGCGATATCCGATTGTATAGCAAGGGGATTGACGAAATTAGCGCTGAGCGACTGTTTTGCGCGACCAAACGCTCCCCATTGTGGACGCATAATGAGTGGTTCACATGTCATTAAGCTAGCTGCACTATCGCCCATTGCTCCCCAAACGATAAAGCCACCTTTAACAATGATCTCGGGTTTTATTCCAAAAAATCCCGGGCGCCAAAGAACGATATCTGCCATTTTCCCTGCTTCAAGAGAGCCGATATATGAGTCAATCCCGAAGGTTCTTGCTGCATTGATTGTATATTTTGCAATAAATCGTTTTATACGTTCATTGTCAGCGCGTTTAGTTTTTTCTTCGGGTAACCTGCCACGTTGATCTTTCATCTTGGAGGCTAATTGCCAAGTTCTGCAAATTACTTCACCAATTCGGCCCATTCCTTGACTATCGGAGCCTAGCATCGAGATTGCGCCAATATCATGTAAGATATCTTCAGCTGCGATTGTTTGTGGACGGATTCTGCTTTCTGCAAATGCAACGTCCTCTGGTATGGATGGATTAAGATGATGACACACCATCGTCATATCTAAATGTTCATCGAATGTGTTGATAGTAAATGGATTGGTAGGATTAGTTGACGAGGGGAGACAATTCATTTCGCCAGCAACGCGTATGATATCCGGAGCATGCCCACCACCGGCGCCTTCTGTATGATACATGTGGATAGTTCGCCCGCGAATTGCAGCTAGAGTATCTTCGAGGAATCCGCTTTCATTTAGTGTGTCTGTATGCAGCTGAACTTGGAAATCCAATTCATCGGCGACTGTTAAACAGGTATCGATAACCGCAGGCATTGCACCCCAGTCTTCATGGATTTTTAGGCCTATGCAACCGCCCTCAATTTGATCATAAATTGAGCGTGCGCGGGAGGTATTCCCGCGACCCAGAAAACCGAAATTAATCGGCCATTGCTCAGCAGATTGAAGCATCATTCCAACATTGAACGCTCCGCCACAATCAATTCCAACTGTTATTGGCCCAAGTGATCCGCCAATCATCGTAGTTAAGCCAGCGCTTAGTGCGTGTTCGCATAACTGAGCCGAATCGAAATGTACATGTACATCAATACCACCTGGAGTAGCGATCATTCCCTCGGCGTCCCTTACTGTGGTCGCCGCACCAACAATCAAGTTTGAATGGACACCATCCATAGTTGCGGGATTACCAGCTTTCCCAATACCTACGATCTTGCCGTCCTTAATTCCAATGTCTCCCTTAACAATACCTAACACAGGATCGATAATGAGCGCATTGCAGAGCAGCATGTCGAGCGATCCCATAGCACTATCAAATCCCGGGGTCATACCCAGTCCATCCCGCAATGTCTTTCCGCCCCCGTGAAGGCATTCTTCGCCAGGAACAGCGTAATCATGTTCAACTTCTGCCCAAAGCGAGGTATCTCCAAGGCGAATAATATCCCCCTTTGTCGGCCCGTACATGTTTGCGTAGTCCCTACGCGTCATTTTAACCATGACTCATGCTCCCTTGAAGCCGCGTAGATTAGCGCGGATAAGTGCTTCAGCTTTATTTTCATCGCTGCGCCAAGAGCCATTGGTTAAATTATTAAGTCCAAGAAGCTCACCGGTTCCACCAAATTCCGTTAAAATGATTTCTTTTAATTCACCAGGCTCAAACCTAACGGCAGTCCCTGCTGGAATGTCGAGATGCATCCCAAAGGCTACTTCTCTATCGAAATGAAGAGCTTTATTGGTTTCAAAAAAATGATAGTGGCTGCCAACTTGTATTGGTCGATCACCAGTATTAACCGCTACCAGCGTGGCCTTTTTCCTGCCAACATTTAGTTCAATATACCCCTCTTCAGTTATGATTTCCCCAGGTATTACATAATCATCCATACGCTTCAGCTTTCCTGGGCGTATCGGGTCGTGAACCGTCACCAGCTTAGTGCCGTCTGGGAATGTTCCTTCCACCTGTATAATGGGCATTAGCTCCATTACGCCGGGCATTACATCGTCAGAGGTTAACAACGTTGAACCCCATGATATTAATTCGGCGACGGATGTGCCTGCTCTTGCACCTTCGAGAATTTCATCGACAATAAAGGCGGAAGCCTCAGGATAGTTAAGCAAAAGTCCTTTTCCTCGATGTTTTCGTGCTAATTCAGCGGCCACGAAAATTGTTAGCCTTTCCATTTCCGTCGGCGTTAACAACATCCAAATTCTCCCATTCCAGCAGTTAATCAGTTTGCGAACAAACGGAGATTTTGTGTTGCTTGACGCATAATGGCAATTTCCGCTTCAATTCCAAAATTACTAATATTATCCATTTCGACAATTGGCGTAGCCATTATCTCGCTTATTTGGGCTTGAAGCACTTCAAGAATTTTCTGAGCATCAATGTGGGTTAACAGCCCAAGCCTAAGGCTAGCACTTAATAAACCGGTGCAATACGTGTGAGCGGAGAGTGCTGAGGCGTCACCGTTGGAAAGACCAACACTCGCCCATAGCATTCCTTGTATTACAAGGGCGTGTCCATGAGCGCCAGTGGTCTTTGTGAGCAAACGGTAGTCAATAGCCTGTTGATTTCCAAGGCGAGCGAAGACCGTAAGTAACGCATTACCCATTCGGCTAGACCCAGAACGTAACTCGTATGATGGGGTTAGTATTTCGACATATTCATCAAGCGAATAAATCGCATCTAAATCATTTGATGATTTATGGGCTGTCTCAATAATGGTACGATCAAAGCAACTCCAACGCGCATACAGTTGCCCAGAAATAAACTTCTCCACGTCATAGGCAGTCGTTAGAGTTCCCGACCCAGTTAAAGATTCGATGCCCCAAGAAAATGACACCGAACCGGTTGGAAAAAAACTGTCACCATAGTGCAGAATTTTTAGAATTCTTGCAAAATCAGGCATGCTCGGTCAACTTGATTTTCCGTTGTGCCAATAGTGGCTCAAGTCTGGATTGATAGTGATCAATTAATCCTTCAATTGCAACGAGAATTACGCCATTTTCAAAACGAACACGCCAGTGTAAATTCCCAACAAAGTAGCCAGTTTCAAGTGCGGCATTCAGATCAACTGGAATAATACCAAGCCAACGCTCGTCAGTCATTCGAACAACGATAGCCATAGAATCGCTTAAAAGAAGGACTGAACCGTCCGCTAATTTTTCGTCTCTATTAAGAGCAATAATTAATTCTGTGTTTTTATCGGTTACGCCTCTCAACCGACGACGTAAGGTATCATTACGCTCAACTGTTAAATATTCGAGAGTGCCTAAATGATCAAGATTGTGAAGGTGAGCCTGAATATTGGGATCAGTTGCAACTCCCAGAATTTTTGTTATTGTTATCATCTCATTTCCAGGTTGATTATATAAATAGAAAAATTAATACAATTAGGGTCGTGCCGGTTCCAAATTTATTAACGGGCATTCGCTAATCCAAATTGCTATTCTTTTTCGGCCGACTGAATTGACACGAAATCAATAGGAAAAATCGAATTTCTCCAATGATAACGATAGGCCGAACCCAGAATAATACCAGAACTCAGAAGTGCTATGGATCCCAATATAACGCCAACGATATATAATAATCCAGTTGCATTCGATGGACCTTCTAATCCGTTTGCGATTCCGTGAAATAGAGCAAAAAAGCAACATAATGCGGAACCGTTAGCCAGTGATATCTTAGTTTCAAGTAGGATCGCGCAACCAAAAAAACGATTGAAACTGCAATACCAAATTCCACTATGTGTATTGGCCCAATCGATAAACAAAAAAGAGTTCCAATTGACATAGCGATTAAGAATGAGATGGGCCAGATCAGCTTTTTTAGGTTTGGAAATTGGCTTGCCCATATCCCAACTGCTAACATTGAAAAGATATGATCAAAGCCGGAAAATGGATGAGATATACAATTTAAAAGCCCAGCTGACCCGTTTCCAGTGTGCGCAAGAGCGGGTGAAATAGAAATTAAAAATACAAATCCAATTAAGTAAAATAACTGCAATTTACTGTACCTCCAGATTAGTATTTTTAAAAAAACCTGTTTCCCACCCTCGAATTTCTAGACCTACAAATTAAGGTAAGCATTTTTTTGTCAATACCCTAATTTTTTTCATAAATAGACTTTATACACACTAAAGTCAATATAAAAATAAAAAAGGAAAAATTGTCATTCGCCCAAAAAAAGTATAACGTTTTTAATACTTAATATTACTTTAAAAATAAATTTTTTAGAGAAAAATACATATTTTTATTCAGTTTAATATCTTTTGTTTATACGGCGCCTGACGACGTATAAACTCAAATTACAATCTATTGACTGTAATTTAAGAATGTGTACTACTTAACTCGTTAACAGCATATAGTACCTAAAGTATGTATCTAAGATTGGGTTTGGGTGATCTGCTGTTGGGCACAAAAATTAAAAGAAAACAATTGTGAGTAGTCCTAAAGTGACTTCACGCAAAAAAATGGGGGGCATATTATGAATCTTACTAGAAGATCGATGCTTAAAAACGCCGGGCTAATGGGTGCTACTGCGATGGCGGCGCCGACATTGTGGATTAAGGACGCGATGGCTGCTGATCCGTGGATTAAAAAGGGCGGAAAGATAAAGGTAGGCATTCTGTTTTCGCAATCAGGCGATTTAGCCGTTATCGAGAATGATTCGAACCAAGTTGCTCAATATGCAATTGATGAAATCAATGCTAATGGCGGTGTTGCGGGCATGCAAGTCGAGCCAGTTATTGTCGATGCAAAGTCCGACATTAAGGTATATTCAGAAAAAATTAGTCAATTGATCCTTCGTGATAAAGTTATCAGTACTTTTGGCGGCTATACATCAGCAAGTCGCCGCGCTGTGGCACCAATCGTTATGGCTCGCGATCATTTATTCTATTACCCAACTTGCTATGAAGGACGCGAATGCACGCAAAATATTATTAATACCGGGCCGCTTGCGAACCAGCACTCATTCGATCTTATTCCCTTCATGGTCAAAAACTTTGGTAAGAAAGTTTATTTAATTGGATCGAATTATATCTGGCCTAAAGAGTCAAATAAGAACGCAAAAGTATGGCTCGAAAAGGTAGGTGGCGAGGTCGTTGGTGAAGATTATGTTCCACTAGGAAGTTCTGAATTTGCTCCTATTTTCAACAAGGTCAGGCAAGCAAAACCGGATTTCATTTTCTCAACTGTTGTAGGTGATTCTGATATCGCGATGCATAAGCAATTTATTGAGGAAGGCTTCAAATCAGAGAAGCTGCCAATTGCAGCATTAACAACGGGTGAAATCGAAGTTCGTGCTATGGGTGCCGCTGCAGGCGCTGGTCATTTCCTTTCAGCGCCATATTTCCAGACTTTAGACACACCAACTAATCACCGCTTTGTTGAAAATTATCTTAAGAGCAAATACGGCGGTGGTGGTGTAACGCACTACAACATGGAAGAAACTTATCTTTCAATTTATGTTTGGAAGGCGGGTGTAGAAGCCGCTCTGAAGAAAACGGGTAATATCGAGGAAATAACTCCGCGTATGATACGGGATGTATCAGCCGGCATTGTGATTGACGACAATATCTCACCAGAAGGTAAGGTTTGGATTGACCCAGATAATTTCAATATTTGGTTGAAGCCTAAAATTGGTCAATGCCAAGCTAATGGTCAATTCAAAATCGTCCAATCAGCTGCTGAGCATGTAGCGCCAAATCCAATGTCAATCTATCCTGAGCGTGGTGTATGTAAGGCTGATGGCCTTCACAGCCCAGACGGAAAAATTGAAAAGAACGTGCTCTAACTCAATAAATTAGGGCCTGCATCAAACCGTTAATCGTCTTGATGCAGGTCAAATTCTTGTCATAAAAATGAGAGTGACTAATGAGTGTCAATTTTTTCTGGAAAGCATTTGAACTATATCCATTTTTAAATGCTTTATTTATTGGGTTAAGTCTCGCAAGCATTTGGTTTATTGCCGCTATTGGTTTGGCCATTATTTATGGAACTATGGGCGTCGTTAATATGGCTCATGGCGAATTTATCATGGTTGGTGCTTATACAACATACGTATTGCAGTCATTGTTAGGTATTAATTTTTTTATATGTTTGCCTCTGGTTTTTATTATTGTTGGCCTATTTGGCTGGGGTGTCGAGCGTACAATTATTCGATCACTTTATAAACGACCATTAGATACGCTATTAGCAACATGGGGGATTTCACTAGTCCTTGTGCAAGCGGTTCGTTTAATATTTGGCACAAGTCCACTTTATGTTTCGGTTCCAAATTGGCTAAATTTCCAAATTGATTTTAGCTTTCTTCATTTGTCAGGTTTACGGTTATTAATTATTATTATTGCGATGGGACTATTTTTTGCGACATGGTTCCTCATTAATCGAACGTCATGGGGAATGCGTATTCGCGCTGTCATGCAAGACAAAGAAATGGCTTCCTGCTTTGGTATAAATACCGATCACGTATACGGACTAACGTTTGCTTACGGTGCGGGACTAGCTGGTGCAGCAGGTGGACTGTTCGGTGCCTTAAAGACACTTTTTCCAGATATGGGCTCAGGATATATTGTTGAAGCGTTTTTAGTTGTCGTGGTAGGCGGTATCGGCCTTTTGGGTACAGTGTTTAGTGCCACCGCTTTAGGTGAGTTAAACTCAGTTTTTTCTTATTTCACCAATGATACTTTTGCCCGGTTCGTACTGTTCACGCTTGTCGTAGTTTTTCTGCGGTTTAGGCCTCAGGGAATTCTGACGGATGGACTAAAGCGACGTTAAATTTAGAGTATCTAAAAGAAAGTTAAAAATTGTGTCAGAAAATATTTATCATAATCGTAAGGCCCAATGGTTGGCTTATATTACGTTATTCGCGATTTTGGCTCTCGTTCCTATCGTGTTCGATGACTCCTTTTTACTGAACCAATTGTCTAGGTACTCCGTTTTTGCAATGTTGGCGGTTTCGGTAAGTTTAGTTTGGGGAATAGGTGGCATCCTAAGTTTGGGACAAGGCATTGCATTTGGATTGGCTGCATATGGCATGGGCATGACCATGCAAATGCAGTTTCAAGATCCAATTACCAACCCAATTCCAAGTTTCATGCTTACAAATGAATTGGAGCATTTGCCCTTACTATGGGAGCCATTTTGGTCAACGCCTTTAGGTTTAATGCTCGCTTGGTTAGTTCCAGTTACTTTCTTTGTTGGATTTGGAGCAATGATGTTTCAAGCCAGGGTTGCTGGTGTGTTTGTTTCAATCATGACCCTTGCAATGTTGGCTGCTTGGTACTCGATGGCTTACGATATGCAGCCATTTACCGCGGGCTTCAACGGCATTTCTCCACCACTACCGTTTTCCATATTTGGCGTGGATATCGATCCCTACAGTCCTCTAGCATATTGGATTTGTATTGGATTTTTGGGAACACTTACTATTTTAACAAAATTGTTAATTCATTCAAAATTTGGTCTTATCGTACAGGCTACGAGGGACGACGCAGAAAGAGCCAGGTTTCTTGGTTACAACGTCGCATATTACCAAGTCGTCGTATTTGCAATATCTGGATTTATCGCTGCCTGTGCAGGTATCTGCTGGGTTATGGTTGTCCAATATGTATCGCCTACATCCTTAGAATTATCAATGAGCGTTTCCGCGGTAGTTTGGGCGGCCGTTGGAGGTCGATTATCGCTAATGGGTGCAATCCTCGGTGCTTTCCTTGTAAACGGAATTCAGAGCTATATGGGTGACGAATTACAGCAAGTTTGGATGATTATTTTAGGATTTATTTTTATCGGTGTGGTTTTGTTTCTTCCAAAAGGGTTAATCAGTATCTTTGAATATATCTTCAGTATTTTTGATTCAAAAATAATAAAACAATCAAAAAATCAAACCGAAAATGAGGCATTGTGATGAATTTACTGGAAATAAATTCAATTACAAAAAGATATGGTGATTACACAGTTATCGATGGATTTTCATTATCCATAAAAAATGGTGAATTGAGATGTCTTCTTGGTCCTAATGGTGCGGGAAAGACTACATGTTTAGATTTGATCTCTGGTAGGCAACCGTTAAGTGGCGGATCAATTTTTTTGAATGGCGTGGATATTACTTCCAGTAATGAACACCAAATTGCGAGGCGGGGAATCGGGCGGAAGTTTCAGATACCTGCGGTTTTTAAAGAACTCAGCGTCATGGATAATTTGGAAGTTGCGTATGGAAAAGAAAAAGGGCCGTTCTATAATATGTTTGATCCAGGCAATTCAAGCAGGAATAAAAAAATTCAAGAAATAAGTGAACTAATCGGATTACAGGATAGGTTAAATGTCATTTCTGGGGTTTTGTCGCACGGTGAAACGCAGTGGCTAGAAATTGGAATGGTTCTGATGCAAGACCCCAACCTCATGCTTATGGATGAACCGACAGCAGGAATGACAGAAAAAGAAACTTATAAAACTTCACAAATATTCAACTCATTAAAGGGACGACATACACTCATTGTTGTTGAGCACGACATGTCGTTTGTCAGAGAAATTGCTGACACAATTACAGTGATGCATATGGGACAATTATTAGCCGAGGGATCAATATCGGAAATCGAAAATAATAAAAAGGTCAGGGCGGTTTATCTAGGAACAGAAGGTATTCACTGACATGTTAAGTTTAAAAAATGCAACTTCATATTATGGAAAGACGCCAATTTTACATGACATGAATTTGTCTATCGGAAAAGGTGAATGTCTTTGTGTTTTAGGCCGCAATGGAGTTGGTAAGACGACCTTGATGCAGACTATTATGGGGCTTACGACCAGCATGACAGGTACTTTGGTCGTGGATGAAGTTGACATGTCTAATAGTCTTACATCCGATAGAGCGCTGGCCGGTCTTGGGTATGTTCCTCAAGGTCGGCGAATACTTGGAAAATTTACGATACGAGAAAATATTCAGCTCGGAACATTTGCTCGCTCCGATGGAAAGCGAGAAATTCCTGAAATATGCCTTTCTCTATTTCCATATCTCGCGGATAATCTTGATAAAAAAGCGGGATTGTTGTCCGGAGGACAACAGCAACAATTAGCGATTGCTAGGGCAATAGCAACCGACCCAAAAATTTTGTTACTGGATGAGCCAACCGAGGGAATTCAGCCAAATATTGTTGCTGATATTCAAGAAGCATTGCAAACATTAAACAAAAATTTTGGCATCACATTAATCCTAACTGAGCAACATATAAAAATAGCAAAGTCTATGTCTGATAAATATTTAATCTTAGACGTTGGACGAGTTGTAAGCATGGGAAATTCAAACCAATTGACTCAATCTATAATTGATAAACATCTATCAATTTAGTGATAGATGGAACGTTGAGATATAGAAATATATAATAATTAACTGCAACGCCAAAACAACTGTGGAGGAATTAATGATTAGCATTCCAAAAAAAGGTACTCCGGAACGGGCTCGTCTAATTGCGGAGCACAAGGCTTGTATTGAATCAATGAAGGGAGTGCCTGGTTGTACCATTCTTCGTTGCGCTACCCCGGGTGACACAACGACTGTTACTGGAGGCATTCACGAGGATCTGGTCCTCAATCGCGTGTTGCTCAGAATGCGGGCAGCGATGCCGAAGAATGGTAAGCGTAAGCTTGTAGTCATTTGCACAAGTCCCGATAAAACCTGGCGGATTGGACGCCTGAGCGGTGTACGTGGCGTCCCACCTGAATTTGTGAATGATACAATATACAGTAATGAGCAAGACCCGCAGCATGATATTTTCTTAATGCGTCTCGATGAAATGGACGAGACTGATGGGATGCCACAGCACTTTCATGAAGGCTGGAAACGTAGAGATGATAATTGGACGGTCACCTGAAATTGATGCCTATTACATGGCGTAGCTTCAATTGGAGATTTTAATGTATTTCCGAAGCCACGGTCATTCAATTGAGTGCAACGAATTTAAATGCGATTTATAAATTAAAATTAGGAGAAGACGAATGGGTGCGATGCGTTTAACTGGATATGCTGATCTATTTGGCGTTAATCCTGGCAAGAAAATTCGCTTTTACGTGAATTGCGATGGCCCAAAAAAATATAAAGTGGAGATCATGAAAATGATCAATGGAGATACTAATCCGAGGGGTCCCGGGTTAGTTGAAAAATCTGTTAAGGCCGACTGCAACAGGGAATATGACGGCCATAAACAGATCATTCACAGCGGATCATATGGTTACGTTCAAGACGATACCCATTTTAACCTAGATTCGTTTACTATGCAGTGTTGGATTTGGCCGACGACGCCAAAGACGCATCCTAAGTATTGGAGGCATGGTGCCCAAGGGCTAATGGGAAAATGGGCTGGTGGAAAAGGTTATGGTATTTTCATCAATGAAAGTGGCCACTTAGAACTTCGTATAAACGGTGAAAAAATTTCTACCGGAGCTCCAATTCGTGATCATGCTTGGCACTTTGTAGCAGCAACATATAATGCAGAAACAGGTGAAGCTAAATTATATCATGAACCGCAAATTCAGTATGCGCTTGATCCAGAAATTGCGCCTGCACACAAAAAACTTAGTACCAAGATAGACAATGCAAAAGGGGCGCCTTTTACGGTAGCAGCCTATACAAAGGCGATCGATAAATCCGAACTTGCAAAATCATCGAAACCCTCAGGAATTGTTTTTGCTGGTCATTTCAATGGAAAAATCGATAATCCAAGATTGTGTCGTACAGCATTAAGTAGGCAAGATATTGAGACGATGAAGTTGGGCGCTCAACCGGGTTTGAGCGAGCGGAGAAATAGTGGACCAACTGGGGAATTATCAAAGCACATAGTGGGCGCTTGGGATTTCTCTGATGGAATCAATACAATTATAGGTAAAGATCATGGGCCATATCGGTTTGATCTAAAATTGGTGAATTGTCCTACGCGAGCGATGACGGGTCACAATTTTTCTGGGCATAATTTTGACTGGAAGCACGCACCAAAAGAGTATGGTGCAATACACTTCCATGATGATGATGTTGACGACGCACGTTGGGACGTTGGTTTCGAATGGAGTGTCCCTTCGGATCAACCGAGTGCCTATTATGCAGCTAAGCTTACGTCAACAGACGGGGATGAAGATTATATTCCGTTTTGGGTTGTTCCCGAAGTTGGCAAGGCTACCGCTAAGATCGCAATGATGGTTCCAACCATCAGTTATATGGCGTACTGCAATGAGCATCTTGCTAATAATGCTGGTGGGGCGGAATTACTGGTTTATCGCGTGCCGATCATGCAGGATCAAAATATGTTCCTGAGCGAGCATCGTGAATATGGTGGCTCGATCTATGATACTCACACGGATGGAAGTGGGATATGTTTATCAACTCGTCTTCGACCAATGTTAAACGTGAGGCCTAAGTATGATCATTTCCTGATGCAGGCGCCTTGGCAATACCCGGCTGATTTGCATTTAATCTACTGGCTTGAAACGATGGGTTATAAGTATGATTGTATAACCGACGAAGATGTTAGTTATGATGGTTTAGCAAGACTTGAGCAATATAATGTAATCATTACTGGGTCGCATCCTGAACATAATACTGGGACCCAATTGGACGCATTGCACAATTATACTCAGCAAGGTGGCCGACTAATGTATATGGGTGCTGACGCTTGGTACTGGGTACACTCGTTCCATCCGGCATATGATGATCTTGGTCGAGGGGTAGTGACTGAAATGCGACGGTGTGAGTCAGGCATTAGAACATGGCGCGCCGACCCTGGCGAATATTACCATCAGGGTACAGGTGAGCTTGGTGGGATGTGGAGATATCGGGGGCGCTATCTACACTCAGTTGCAGGTACGGGCATGTCGTCTGAAGGTTTCGATATTTCATCCTATTATTCACGGACCGAAGAAAGCAACGATCCAAGAGTTTCGTGGGCTTTTGATGGTATTAAATATGATGAAAAACTTGGAAACTTTGGGCTTGTTGGAGGTGGAGCTGCCGGTACTGAGCTCGATATTGTCGATACGATGCTCGGTTCGCCACCTCATACCTTGGTCGTTGCAACTTCAGCTGGTCGGCACACCGAAGCCTATCTTCTCGTAATGGAAGATTATGGTTTTAGCCAACAGGGAATAGATGGAACCCAGCATCCGCGCGTTCGTTCGGATATTGCTTTTCATGAAACACCGAATGGCGGTGGATGTTTCGCATTCAGCTCAATTGCTTTCTGCGGCTCATTGCCATGGAATAATTGTGATAACAACATATCGAAACTGGTAGGGAACGTTCTAAACCGATTTATGAAAGATGGGCCACTTCCTCCGCCACCTGCAAGTGCGATTAAGCATCGTGGCAGAGCGGATTATGATCCAGCTTCAAATAAGACATCTAAATAAACTCAAATAAAATTGCTGCTCTGCTGAAAATTTATAGGTAGAGCAGCAAATAAATTTAAATAAGACGATATTAACTGTATTCAAAGTGATTGGAGACTTTGGGATGTCAATGCAGTCAGATCTGAGGAATCCGGAACTTGGTTATTTTGATGAAGGCTTAGACCTAACCAGCGCAACAATCTACGCCGGTTTGAATTTACCTTTTGGGGAGGCTCGTGACCTTCCTTCAGTTGCCCACAGATCAAAAGTTTTTTTAGAACTTGAAAATGAAAAAATTTGGACAAGGGAGTGGATTGCTGTTGGGTTGTCTCAACAAATACCCAACGCGGGTGATCTTTTACCGCTGACTATAGGATTCCATGGCATTCACGTTCAGAGAAATTTCGATGGTTCGTTAAGTGCTCGACTGAACCGCCATCAGCACGGTGGATGCCGATTTGTTCCAGAACAGTGTCGTACCGGCAATCAAACCAAATGTACTATAAATTCGTGTAATTATACTCGTGATTCGGATATAATTTTTGCCACGGAAAATGGTGAGCCGACAGATGCTATGTACAAATTTATTGGACTGGTGCCAGAACGCCTAATATCGGTAAAATGCGATACTTGGGGACCGTTTATTTTTGTAAATCTAGACCCAGAGTCAGCTCCTCTTTCGGAAACGATTGACAGTTTTGGTAATCGTATAGGAAATATTTTTGACCAGGAATGGTTTTTACTTAAAAAAAAATGGATTGATTTTTCATCTAACTGGAAAAGTGTTGGCGCATCGCTAGTTGCAAATATTGCAAAAGGACAAACAGATACAAAGATCGAAGATGATATTAAAGGTAGCCAATTGCAGTTCAGGAATTTTATGCCTAATCATGAATGTGGTTCAATTGAGAGCGATGGAAGTGACTCTTTATCGTTAGATAGTGGGAAGGTTTTATGGCTGTTTCCGAACCTTATTATGGTAACAAAATTTAATATTGTTGCTGTGGCGTTAATGCAATCTACGGGACCTTCGAGATGTTTAGTGCGTAGTTTCATATTACAAAGGGATGTTGAAATAAAAAGCGAAGCAGATGACTGGTTTAATTATTTATTTTCTACAAAAATTATTGCCGAACAAATGCATCAAGAATTACTTAATTGGGGTACCTCTAGCCAGCCGGATACAAATTCTGAAATGCTTCCAATACAGAAGGATTATAATAAGTACTTGTTAAATAGATTTCTATCAAAAAGACTAACCGAAAATCATAAATATTATTGGAATGCTCCAATAATGGATGCTGCCATGACGATGAGAAGATAGTAAAATGAAACACGTTTCAATTGCAACAGATGCTTTTCAAAATGCTCGTAAAGCATACATATCAGGTAATTTCTCTGATGCCTATAAAAATTGGTTGATACTTGCTGAAGCTGGAGACAGAGATTCGCAGGCTTGGATTGGATCTCTTTATGCTAATGGAGAAGGTGTTGATCGTAGCGATGAGAAAGCATTCCACTGGTATTTATCAGCAGCGAAACAAAATAATTATATGGCGCAGTCAAATATTGGTGCCTTTTATTTTATGGGCCGAGGTGTTGAAAAAAACGTCATAGAAGCGGTCTATTGGTTTTCAAAAGCTGCCGAGGCCGGTGATTTGAATAGTCAATTTAATTTAGCTGTTCTTTATTCGAAAGGTGAAGGCGTCGAGGAAGATCACGAAAAGGCTACTACGTTGTACCGCAAAGCTTCGGAAATGGGGCATTATCCATCTCAATCTAGGCTCGGATATAGTTACGCACATGGCAAGGGTGTACCAAAGGATAGGGTTCAAGCATATTTGTGGCTCTCGTTAGCATCGCAGCACGGAATAGGCACTGCGCTTGATGCGTTAGAAAGCGTGGTTAAGGATATGTCGTTGGAGGAAAAGACCTTAGGGGCATCCTTATTCGAGGAGTGGCGAACGAGAACTAAATCGCGAGATGGTCAATTAGCTTTAAATCCAACACCAACGTAGAACTTTTCTATAAGTAAGTTCGGATAGATTTTTAAAATTGGATTTTTTATATGGCTTACAGTGTTCAGCAGATTAAGTTTGAAATTTACAGATATATAAAAGAGTATGATTCAGAGTTTATTAATTGGTACATAGGAATTTCGGAAAATCCAAAAAAAACACTAGTTATTGATTACAATATCGATTTAGAAAAAGGAATTTGGCTTTATAAACAGGCGCTATCCTTTAGGGCTTGTAAAACAATTCAGAAATATTTCATTGAAAATTTAAATATGCAAGGAAAATTGGTGGAATCTGGCATCGAAAACATTGATTGTGTTTTTATTTTCAAAAAAAATAAATAGATTTTCTCTATGCATTATTAATTATTTGAATGTTGAAATATAAGAATGAAAAATTCGGAAAAAAATATTTATTTAAAATATATAAATTTAAAGCCAAGTAATTCATTAGAAAATATATATGAATTAGTTGGTTTTAGAATTAAAATGTTAAGATTAAAGAATAATTATACTATAAATTATTTGTCTCAAATAACTGGAATATCAATAAGCATGATTTCTAAAATAGAGAATGGTAAAACTGCTGTATCTTTGGATAAATTAGTTATAATTTCTATTGCATTACACATATCTATGTATAAATTATTCAGATAGCGAATTCAAGAATCTAATGCAACGAGAAAGGTGGCTCGGTTTGTTTGAACAGTCTGTTGGGTCCAGATAAGTGGATGTATGCCTTTTTTATGCTGCCAGCGGAATTGCCTGCATCGTGTTAAAGAAGGCATAAATAGCTTTTTTGCTATGTATGCCGTTATTTATCTTAGTGATTATATTGCGGTACGGAGTTATTCATTGCTGCCGCCACAATTGCTGTGTCACAATAATGTTTATAACTTGTTAGCATATTGTTTTTAGAAGTCCAAAAATGAAC
>Ga0114959_10001087_pt1 | contig 24668 bp, 16 predicted proteins | sample C_130625_EF_Meta_FD_87317 | JGI IMG/M metagenome (GOLD analysis project Ga0114959, IMG submission 87317) | Freshwater microbial communities from Lake Croche, Canada to study carbon cycling - C_130625_EF_MetaG | ecosystem: Environmental > Aquatic > Freshwater > Lake | place: Lake Croche, Canada... | reverse complement strand
CGCTCCACGCATCGACGAGCGTGGGGAGATGGGCGTTGCGGTCGATGCCGTCGAGGGCATCGAGCGTCCGGCGGAGGCCGTCGATCGCGTCGTCGCCCGTTCCTCCCCAGATGGCGACGGCGCTTTCGAGGGGTGGATCGGAGGTGTCGGCCAGCCCTGGCGGGGCGCCGGAGGCGTCGCGACGGAGCGAGGCGCGGAAGAAGTCAATGGCCGCCCCGAGGAGGATTCGTAGGCGGGCCCGGCGTGGCGGCGCGTCTTTGCCTGCGGCTTCGACGCAGGCCTGCACCTCCTTCGAAAGCTCCACGCCCTGGAGTGGGCGGGCGGAGAGAAGTTTGAGGAGCCGGGCCCGAAACGCCTCGATCTCCGGATCAAGGAGCAGCCTGGCCCGGGCGATGCTCCCTCCACACCGCGCGGCGGCAGCGGCGATCGCGGCCGTATCGGGGCCCGGCGCATCGATCAACTCGGCCGTGAGCACGCGCCGGACGATCTCCGTGTCGAGGGGCGCGAAGCGCACGATCTGCGACCGTGAACGGATCGTGGGGAGTTGGCGCTCGAGCGCCGTCCCGACAAGGATGATCACAGCACCGTCCGGGGGTTCTTCCAGGGTCTTGAGGAGGCAGTTGGCTCCCTCCTCGGCGAGGTGATCGGCATCGAGGATGATCGCCACCTTCCGGTTTCCGAGGGCTGGCCGCAGCAGGATCCGCCAGCAGAGCCCCTCGCGCATCCGGTTCTCACGGTCACCGATGAACGCTTCGAGCGGGATCGTGGCCCGGTCCTCCGGCTTCTCGACGACGTCGATGTCGGGATGACTTCCGGCGGCAGCTTGGAGACACGACACGCAGGCCCCGCAAGCCACGAGCCCAGGCTTGGGGCCGAGGCAGACAAGCGACCTGGCCAGCGCCTTGGCAAACGTCCCCTTGCCGATCCCCTCCGGCCCGATCAACAGATACGTACCGGCGATCCGGCCTCGCGCCTCGGCGGCCACGAATCGCCCGATCACGTCGTCATGCCCCTCGATGCCCTGCCAGCCCATCGTGACACGTTCCCCGGGGACCACTCCGCCACACGCCACCACACCGCGACCGGCGCCCTCGTCACCCCACATGCCGCTCCACCGCGGCGCGGATCCTCGCGCCCACGGTCGCCAAGTCTGCCGCGGCGTCGATGATCTCGAAACGATTCTTCTGCGCGGCGGCCTCGCGGAGATAGCCTTCGCGCAGCCGACGGCGGAAGTCGTCGCCACGGCTTTCAAGGCGATCGAGGGGGCGGTCGAGGCGGAGCGCGGCGGCAGCCGGATCGAGGTCGAGGAGGAGGACCAGATCTGGGGCGATCCCTCCGGTGGCGATGCCGCCGACGCTGCGGATGGTCTCCGGATCGAGCGACCCGGCGTGCCCTTGGTAGACGATGTTTGCGGGGAGGTAGCGGTCTGACACGACCCACGCACCGCGCTCGAGCGCCGGAGCGATCACGGCGCTCACCAACTGCGCCCGGGCCGCCATGTAGAGGAGCATCTCGGTCGTGGGACCGAGGGGAATCTCCTGGCGGTGGAGGAGGATCTGGCGGATGGCGTCGCCGGCCGGCGTCGCCCCGGGATCACGGCAGGCAACCACGTCGTGACCGCGGCCGCGAAGCCATTCCACGAGCGGCGCCACCTGCGACGACTTGCCGGAGCCGTCAATGCCCTCGAGGACGATGAAGCGGGCCGTCGAGCGTTGGGCTGTCATGTCGGTCATGCTTTTCCCCCTTCGCTCCCCGCGGCAAGGCGGATGAGGCCGAGTGGATCGGCCGGATCGAGCGCCGCGATCTTCTTCGCCGTGTCGACCGCCATCCCCTTGCGGCCCGACTCGAGGAGGGCGTGGACGAGCCCCTTGGCCGACTCGAAGAACGAACGGTTGCCGGGGAACGAGTAGGGGAGCGGTCGTGGATTTCCCGCTGCCTCCATGGCCTTGAAGCCGAGTTCGACGGCGCGGCCAAAGTGGCCGCGGGCCAGCTTCGGATCATCCTCTTCAAGCGCGAGCAGGCCGAGTTGGAGGTGCGCGTCGAGAAAGTCGGGGCATTCCGAGAGCAGCCATACCAACTCCTCCCGCGCGACGTCCGGTTCGCCGGCCTCGATCATCGCCTCGACCTCCTCGAGGTCCTCGCGCCTCCGCCGCGCGCAGCGAGGATGGACGAACTCCCAGGCCGGGGCGGCAAGGCTCGGCAGCATCACCATCTCCCCTTCCCCCGCCACGGTCGTCGTCCGTCGCTCCACACGGAGGATCTTGTCGGTCTTGCCTGCCGGCTTGCCGGTCGACCGACCAGCAGCGCCATCGCCCTTCTTCTTCTTTTTCTTCTTAGGCCGCGGGGCTCCATCGGGGTGGAGAGGATCGGTCGATGGATCGTCCGGGGAGGGCATGGCACTGCGGCTGCGGGGAATGGGCGGAAGAACAGGAGGGGATCGGCCGGAAGGCTACACTGCCCGCGGCCCGGGGCTCAGCCTATGACGGCGGTGGCTCTGGGATTCCACTGTCCTTCGTTGGAAACGATCCACCACCGCTTGGCAAGGGGTCATGGCGAAGGAGCCTCGCTCGTCACGGCGTGAACGCACCCCCCGGCCCGCGGCCGGGGGGCTGAAGCCCCGTCGCGCCTGCCCGACTCACGCTCCCGGTGACGACCCGCTCCCGGCGCCCCTCCGAGCCGGGATCGGGCCGATCCACGACGCTCTCTTGGGGTGGTTCACGCGGGTTGGGCGGGATCTCCCCTGGCGTCGCCAGAGTGATCCTTACCGCACCTGGATCAGCGAGGTGATGCTCCAGCAGACGCAGGTCGATCGGGTCGTCGATTTCTTCCACCGCTTTACGGAGCGGTTTCCGACCGTCGAGCGGCTCGCGGAGGCGCCGGAGGCGGACGTGCTCCGCGCCTGGGAGGGGCTCGGGTACTACCGCCGCGCCCGGCAGCTCCACGCTGCCGCGAAACGGATCGTCGCCAACCATGGGGGCCATCTCCCTTCCACGGCGCCCGAGCTCCGGGAGCTTCCCGGCATCGGCCGCTACACGGCCGGGGCGATCGCGTCGATCGCCTTCGGTCGCCCCGAGCCGATCGTGGAGGCGAACTCGCGCCGTGTCCTCGCTCGACTCGCCGCGCACGCCGCGCCGCTCGATGGCACCGCCGGCGACGGACCGATCTGGGAGATCGCCGCCGCGCTGCTCCCGCCGCACAGCGCCGGGCTGTGGAATCAGGCGCTGATGGATCTCGGCGCGACGGTCTGCACGCCGCGGAGTCCGATCTGTTCGCGCTGTCCGCTCGCGCCGCACTGCTTGGCTATGAAGACCGGGCAGGCAGGGTCGATCCCCGTATCGACGGCGCGGCGCACGGTGATCGATCGCGACGAGACGGCGGTCGTGGTTCGGCGCGGGGCGAAGGTCTTGGTCGTCCGGCGCGGTGCGGGGGAGTGGTGGGAGGGACTGTGGGACTTCCCCCGGCTCCCCGCGAAGGAGATCCTCGCCCCCCTCGGATGTGGCCGTCGGCGAGTCGTCGGCAACTGCAGCTACACCGTCACCCACCATCGGGTCGCGGTCACGGTCACCACTTGCCTGGCGAGCCGCCAAGGGCCGCGTCGCGACGGAGTGGCGTGGATCGACTGGGAGTCGCTCGGCACGCTTGCGATGACCGCGCCGGGGCGGCGGATCGCGGCCCTGGCTGAACGGGGGGAGGGGGAAGCCGGCCAACGAAGCGCCGCGGCGTCGCGGTCACGGCGTGACTAGAATGGGATCATCCCCCTCGCCCGGAGCCGAGCGATGCCGCCGCGATTGAGCCGAATCTGTGCCCTTTTGCCCCCCTTCGCGGACAGGCTGTGGATCCGGCTCGGGGCCTTTTTGGCCCCGTTCGCCCTGCTCCAGGCAGGCTGGCTTCCGGCTGCCGGGCCAGACGCGTTCGACGCCACGGTTCGTCCGTTCCTCGTCCGGTACTGCAACGACTGCCACACCGGCGACACTCCGGAGGCGGGGGTTCGGCTCGACGATCGGCACGCCGACCTGGCGAAGACGACCGACCGCGCCCTGTGGAGCAAGGTCCTGCGGCAGATCGAGGGGGGAGTGATGCCCCCGGAAGGCTCGGCCGTGCCTGCCGACGAGGAGCGCAAGACGCTCGCTGCCTGGATTCGCGACGTCGCCCTCACTCCGGACTGCTCGCTCGGGGAGCGTCCCGGCCGGGTGACGCTCCGTCGCCTCAACCGGGCGGAGTATGACAACACCGTCCGCGACCTGTTCGGCATCGATGTCAAGGTGGCGGCCGACTTCCCCAGCGACGATGTCGGCTACGGCTTCGACAACATCGGCGACGTCCTTTCGATGCCACCGGTCCTCTTTGAGCGGGCCCTCGAAGCGGCCGAGAAGGTCGCCCGGGCGGCGATCGTCACCGGCGAGATCGAGTCGGCGCCGGTGCAAAAGGGAGCGGGAGGAACGCTCGGCTCGGATGGGGAGATCGGCCAAGACTTCGACTTCCCTGCCGAGGGGGAGTATCTGTTTCGGGCGAACGCCTCCGGCGATCAGGCCGGGCCCGACCCGGTGCGGATGGGATTCCGGATCGCGGGGCGCGAGGAGCAGGTCGTCGACGTCTCCAACCGGCGACGATCGCCGAAGGACTTCGAATTTCGCATGCGCGTGCCGGCCGGTCGGCAGCGGTTCGCGGTCGCCTTTCTCAACGACTTTTACAACCCTGAAGCGGAGAATCCGAAGCAGCGAGATCGGAATCTCCATGTCGAATCGCTCACGGTCGTCGGCCCGTTGGGGATTGTCGAGGCCGCGCTGCCGGCGTCGCACCGGCGGATCTTCGCCATGCCGATGCCCCCCGGGCTCGACGCGGCTGCCGAGCGTGGCGCCGTCGTGGCCAACCTCCGGCCACTCGTGTCGCGGGCCTTCCGTCGCCCAGCCACCGCGGCCGAGGTCGATCGGCTCGCCGACATCTATGCGGCAGCCAGGAGCTCGGGCGAAACGGTCGAGCGTTCGATGCAGGTCGCTGTGACGGCGATGCTCGTCTCCCCGTCGTTCCTCTATCTCGTCGAGGCCGACCCGCCGCCGGGCGAGGTGCGGAGGCTCGACGATCACGAGATCGCCGCAAGGCTCTCCTATTTCCTCTGGAGCAGCATGCCCGATGAGGCGCTGGCTGCTGCGGCCGGTGCCGGTGAGTTGCAGCGCGACGACCAGATCATCGCTCAGGCCAGGCGGATGCTCGCCGACCCGAAGTCGCGGGCGCTGGTCGACAATTTCGCCGGCCAGTGGCTGCAGCTGAGGACGCTTTCCGCGTTCTCCCCCGATCGGGCCCGGTTTCCTGCCTTCGACGACGAACTGCGGCAGGCAATGCGCCGCGAGACGGAGGAGTTTTTCGGTGCCATCGTCCGCGAGGACCGGAGCATTGTCGAGTTTCTCGATGCCGACTCGACGTTCGTCAACGAGCGGCTGGCGAAGCACTACGGGATCGAGGGGGTGACGGGGAACGAGTTTCGCCGCGTGGCGGTCAACCGCGACCAGCGCGGCGGGCTCCTCGGGCAGGCGAGCATCCTGGCGGTGACGAGCAATCCGACGCGCACCAGCCCCGTGAAGCGTGGCCGGTGGGTGCTCGAGAATCTCCTCGCCGCTCCGCCACCGCCACCGCCGCCGAATGTCCCCGAGCTTCCCACCTCCGGCGAAGCCCTCACCGGCACGCTGCGGCAGAAGATGGAGCAGCACCGTGCCAATCCATCCTGCGCGGCCTGTCACAAGCTGATGGATCCGCTCGGCTTCGGCCTCGAGAACTTCGATGCCATCGGCGCTTGGCGGACCGAGGATGGCGGGGCGCCGGTCGACCCGTCGGGGGAATTGCCAGACGGCCGCCGTTTTGCCGGCCCGGCCGAACTGCGGCAGGTGCTCGTGGGGCGGCGGGGAGAGTTTCGCCGCTGCCTCAGCGAGAAGCTGTTCACCTACGCCCTCGGACGGGGGCTGGAGTACTACGATGCCTGCGCCGTGGAGCGGATCGCCGCCGCGACCGAGGCCGAAGGAGACCGGTTCTCGGCCCTGGTGGCAGCAATCGTGACCAGCCCCGCCTTTCGGCAACGGGAATCGGATCAACCTCGCTGACCAGCCTCAGGCGATCGCAGGGTGATTGCTCTGGAGCGGATCGGTCGATGACAAGAAGGGATTGGTGGAGGAGGGGCTCGTCAAGAGAGAGCCAACGGCCCTGGCCGGACGCGGTCCGGAGTGGCCCCGAGTCCCCCGGGAGAGTGTCGGAATTGACTCCCGGCCCCTGGCATCCGACGATTGAATCATTCGGGGCAAAAAGCCCCACGCGAGGAGGACTTTCCATGCCCCAGCCGATCTCCCGACGCACCGTCCTTCGCGGAGCCGGGACGGCAGTCGCCCTGCCGCTCCTCGAAGCGATGGTCCCGGCCGCCGTCATCCCGGCAGCGAAGGGTGAGACAGCCGTCGCCGCCGAACTCGCGCCCCGCCGGGCTGCGTTCCTCTATGTCCCCAACGGGGTGCACATGGAGGATTGGATGCCGAAGCAGGTCGGGGCAGGCTTCGATCTCCCCGCGACCCTCGAGCCGCTGTGCGGAGTGTATGGGAAGTTCTCGATCCACTCGCACCTGGCGCAGAAGAAGGCCGAGGCCAACGGCGACGGCGCCGGCGACCATGCCCGGGCCCTGGCGACGTTCCTCACTGGCACCCAGGCCCGCAAGACGGCCGGGGCCGACATCCGTGCCGGCGTCTCGGTCGATCAGATCGCCGCCGCCCATCTCGGTCGCCACACGCGGCTGCCGTCGCTCGAGATCGGCACCGAGGGGGGCGGGCAGTCGGGCAACTGCGATTCCGGGTACAGCTGCGTCTACTCGGCAAACATCGCCTGGCGGAGCGACACCCAGTCGGTGCCGAAGGAGAGCAATCCGAAGCTGATCTTCGACCGGCTGTTCGCCGCCGGTCGCCCCGGCGAGTCGGAGGAGGCCCGGGTGAAGCGGGAGCAGCACTCGCGGAGCATCCTCGACTACGTCCGCGAAGAGGCCCGGGGGATGGATCGGGTGGTGGGCGTCGCCGACCGGCGCAAGATCGACGAATATTTCACCGCCGTGCGCGAACTCGAGGTTCGCTTGGAGCGTTTCTCCAAGGGCGTCGTCTCGCCGCAGGATCTCGGCATGGCGAGGCCCGATGGGCCGCCGGAGCGCTACGAGGAGCACCTGCGGATCCTCGCCGACATGCTCGTTCTCGCCTTCCTCACCGACACGACGCGGGTCTCGACCTTCGTCTTCGCCAACGAGGGGAGCAACAAGAGCTATTCGTTCATCGGCGTCCCCGAGGGGCACCACGACCTCTCCCATCACGGCCGCGATGCCACCAAGCAGGCGAAGATCCAGCGGATCAACCGCTTCCACATCGAGCAACTGGCCTATCTCCTCGAGAAGCTCGATCGGACGCGCGAAGGGGACGGCTCGCTCCTCGACCGCTGCATGATCGTCTACGGGAGCGGGATCGGCGACGGCGATCGTCACAACCACGACGATCTCCCGATCCTCGTCGCCGGCGGCGGCGGCGGGGTGCTCAAGCCGGGGCGGCATGTGGTCCACGAGAAGAACACGCCGCTGACGAATCTCTACCTCGGCATGCTCGATGGCCTCGGCTGTCCGGCCCCGACGCTCGGCGACAGCACCGGACGGCTCACCGAGATCTGACGCCCGGTCCGTGGCCAGCGGCCGCTGGCGTCTGAGCCCCGGATGGAAGCCGCGTCAGCGGGCGAGAAAGGTTTCGGCCATCGCCTCGCCCAGACGCAGCGTCCCCTCCGTACCGTAGTGCGCCCGGAGCAAGGGGAGCAGGGATGTGTCGATGACGACGATGTCGGCGTCGTTCCGGGCCAGCTCCGCGAGCCCTTCGCTGACCAGGGCGACATTGCCCCACGGTGCCTTGGCGTGCGGTGAGGCCATCACCCAGCGGAGGGTGGGCTGATCGAGGTCGGCGCGAGTCTGTTCGACGAGCCGCCTCATCCGCGCGGCGTTGCTCTGAGCGTACGGGGGAAAGAACGTGTCGTTCTCGCCGGTCGTCCAGATAATCCCTTCGATCCGGGCGTCGAAGCCTTGGCGGACGAGGTCGTCCCGGGCCTCCCGGACGAAGTCGAGCCATCGGCAATAGAGGTCGCGGTGGGATTCCGTCGAGCCCTCCGGCGACCAATCGGGGCCCTGGGCGCCGCTGTGGGTAAACTTCACGATCGCTACCCCTTCCCCCGGCGGCGTTGCGGCGCGGATCCGCGCTCCGAAGCTCAACTCGGGGCCAAAGCTGTCGAGGAATCCGACGGGGCCCAAGGGCTCCCAGTCGGGAGAGGTCCGCTCGCCCCCTCCGAGCGAATACCGGAACAGAATCGTGGGTTGGTCTTGGGCAAGTGCCGCAAAGGCAGCGTGATCGGTGATCTCGGCGACATGGGCATCCTCTCCTTCCATCGTGCGTTGGCCGGCGAGGACGAAGAGCCTGATGCGACCCCCTGGCGCGACCGGCAAGCCGTCGGGAAACCGCCGATTGGCGACGGGAGTCTCCCGGTCGATCTCGCCGAGGTAAGCGTCGGCGCAAGCCTCGCCGAATTGGAGTTGGCCCTGCGTACCGAAGTGGTAGTGCGGCTGACCGTTCCCCATCACCTCGAAGGCGAGGTGTGAGGTCGGCACGAAACGAACGAGGGCGTCGGCGCGGAGGATCTTCTCCTGCTCCCGACGCAGGATCCCGAGCTGGCCGCGATGATCCATCCCCCAAATCCCCTTCTCGCTCACCTCGGCGAGATACCATTTCAGTTCGGGGGCGGCGAGATCGGCCCGCAGGCGGCCGATGAGCTTTTCCAATCCCGCCGCATACTGCGGGCAGAGGGCCCGATCGAGCATGTCGTTCTCCCCCTGATGCCACACCATCCCCTCGAGGCGGTAACGCACGCCGCGAGCATCGAGGGCCGCGAGGGCTTCTTTCACGAGGCGGAGCGTGCGCGGGTAGAGCTTCTGGCCCTTTTCGGGGGCATCCGGATTCCAGTCAAAGGCGACCGTCGTGCCGCCGACGGCCGATTTTATGATCGCAAGCGGGCCGCAGCCCCGGCTCGTGAGTCGGCGGGCGAACGTCAGCTCAGGGCCGAAGGAGCCCCTGGGGCGCAGCGGTCCCCATTCTGGCACGGCGGCCTGCGCGTCCTCCGGCAGATACGTAAACAGGACGTCCTTTTGCGGGGCGCCTGCGCCGACGAACTCCGGGTAGTCGTCGATCCGCTCCGCGTCGGCATCGGCGCCGACCATATTCGATTGGCCGGCAAACAGAAAAACCCTCGTCGGCGGCTCATCCGGCGGCGCGGCTGTGGCCAGACGGATCGTCAGGCCGAGCGCTGCGGCCAGCAGTGCCCAGTGGTATCGGTTGCCCATCGCACCCTCCATGTTGTCTTCGATCGATCACGGGATCAGGAAGCGAGGCGGAACTCCAATCTTCGACGGCCTCGTGGGCCAGTTGATCGGAACCTCAGCGCGGCCCCGGCGGGCAGTGCTTCTCGATCCAGCCGAAGACTTCTTCGTGCCAGCGGCGGGCGTTGCGCGGCTTGTTCACCCAGTGCCCCTCGTCGGGGAAGTTGACGAACCGGCTCTCCACTCCCTGGCGATTGAGCGCCGTGAACAATTCGTGCCCCTGGCCGATGGGGCAGCGGAAGTCGAGGTCGTTGTGGATCACGAGCATCGGCGTCTTGTGGCGGCCGAGCTCGCCGGCCCGCACATGGGGGCTGAACTCGCGGTAGCGGCCCGGCTGCTCCCAGGGGAGCCCGCCGTGGTCGTTCTCGTCGAACCACAGCTCCTCGGTCGTGCCCCACATGCTCTCGAAGTTCCACACCGAGCAGTGGGTGACGAGGCAGCGGAAGCGGGGCGCGATGTCGTTGACGGCAAACCAGTTCATCATGTATCCGCCGAAGCTCGCCCCGGCCGTGGCGATCCTGTCGGCATCGACAAAGGGGAGCTTCACTGTGGCATCGAGGCCGGCGACGAGGTCGCGGTAGCACTTCCCCCCCCAGTCGCCGGTGATCTCGTCGACGAACTTCTGGCCGAAGCCGGTCGATCCGCGCGGGTTGGGCATGACAACGACGTAGCCGCGGGCGGCCCACAATTCCGGGTTCCAGCGGTAGCTCCAGCCGTCCTCCCAGGCGCCCTGCGGCCCACCGTGAACGAGATAGACGACGGGCCACTTCTTCGTGGCGTCGAATCCCGGCGGCTCGAGGATCCACATCTGCATCTCCACGCCCCCTTCCACCGGCACGTTCACCGAGCGGGGGCGGGGGAGATCGAGGCCGGCGAGGAGCCGTTCGTTGGCCCGGCTCACCGGGATGCGCGCCGAGGTGCCGCGGCCACCGGCATCGACGGTGGCGACCACGAACACTTCCGCCGGGCTATCCATCCGTGCCACCTGGAAGGCGGCCGAGATGCCGCTCGTCGAGAACCCCGTCAGCGAGCCGGGCCAGAAGCGGTCAAACTGCACGCCCCGGGAATCGAGGAACGCCTTGCCGAGGAAGCTCGAAGCCTTCTCTTCGTAGAGGAAGGCGACGTAGGGCTTGAAATCGGCATCCTCGAGCCAGGCGATCTCGCCAACGGAGACATCCGCCTCGGCGGTGAGGTTTCTCGGGCTGCCGACAAGCGTGCCGTCGGGCTTCACGTCGGCGACGAGGATGTCCCACTTGTCGGCCTCATAGCCGGGCCGGGACTGGGCCCGCCAGGCGAGGCGCTTCCCGTCGGAGCTGAAGCGAGGCCCGCTGTCGGCGGCCGGGTTGGCGGTGGTGAGGCTTTGCCAGTCGGTCGCGGTGTTCTCGATCGACACCCGGCACAGATCGTGGTTGGTGCTCCACGCCTCCCCCTCCGCCGGCACGGCCGTGAACACGACATGCCGGCAATCGGGGGTGAAGGAGTGATCCTCGGCGACGGAAAACGTCTTGCTTGTCGGCGCGGCGTCGCGGTCGCCGGGGGTGATGTCGCGGCAGCCGCCGCCGGTTGCATCGATCACGAACAGGTGGCGGCGCTTGTCACCGACATACTCGTCCCAATGGCGGAAGAAGAGGCGGGTGAAAACCCGCGCCTTTACCGGATCCTCGGCGATCGCCTCCTCCCGCTCCGCGTTGAGGCGGTCACTCTCGGCGAAGGGGAGCGTGCTGTATTCGGGGTGGACCGCCGACACGAAGACGATCCGGCTGCCATCGGGGCTCCAGGCGGCGGCCTCGGCGCCGGTGGCGATGTTCGTGAGGCGAACGGGGGGGCCACCCGCTGCCGGCACGACATGGAGCTGCGCGGAACCAGTGCGGTTGGACTGGAAGAGGATCGTTGACCCGTCGGGCGACCACCGTGGGTGGGAATCGCTCGTCTTCCCTTCGGTGACCGTCAGTGCCCGGGGTGGGGCCGAGCCGTCGGCCGGGGCGATCCACAAGCCCGTGGCGCTGCCATTGGCCTCCGGGTTGACCGTCGTCACTTGCCAGACGACCTGCTTGCCATCGGGGGAGATCTGCGGATCGGCGACCCGGAGAAAACGGAACAGGTCCTCGATCTCCATGCGGCGCTTCGCCGCCGGCTCGGCGGCCTGGAGACATGTGACGGTGACCAGAGACAACGATCCCGTCACCGTCACCATGATCAGGAGGGAGGAGAGACCGGGACGCATGGCGGACTCCAGAAGCGGGCGGTGGAAGAAGACGGGGTCGAACAGGACAAAGCCCTTGTCGGGGCCGCCGTCGGGGCCGTTGCTGCGGCCAAGAATAACCCACTTGGCCGTCGACCCGGAATCGTTCGATCCGGCCCCGGGCCCCGTCGCGGGGGGCGATTTTTCGGCTTTTCCGCAGGTGACAGCCCATTAATGGCCTAGGGGCTCTGGGAAGGATTCCCTACGCTCTCCCCTCACGCGCCGGAATGAGCACTCCGGAGTGTCCCCTCAGGACCAGGAGCGCATCATGTCCGTGACGCTGGCCGATTCTCTCCCCGTGATCGAAGCTGACTGTGGGGTCGCATCGGTCTCCGCTGCCACCGGCCGCAAGCTTTCGATCTGCCTCATCAATCCCCGCTTCGAGCCCTCGTATTGGGGCTTCGATTTCGCCCTCCCGATGTACCCGGGCAACAAGCGGAGCACGATGATCTCGGGGGCCCTCTCCGCCCTGGCCGGGATGTGCGGCGATCACGACGTCGTCCTCGTCGACGAGAACGTCGAGGAGATCGACTGGGAGGCGATGGCCCGTTTCGACATCGTTGGCGTGACGGGGATGATCGTCCAGAAGGATCGGATGCGGGAGATCTTCGAGCGGCTCGCCCCGCTCCCCCCGATGACGGTTGTCGGCGGGCCGCTGGTCTCGGTCGACGAGGCGTTCTTTGCCGATCTGTGCGACGTGAGGTTCATCGGCGAGGCGGAGACGACCTGGCCGGGCTTCCTCCACGACGTCGCCCACGGCGTCCAGACGGCGACCCGCTACGAGCAGGAGAAGCCCACCGACATGACGACGGTGACCCGGCCGCGCTTCGACCTTTTGAAAGTCGACCGCTACGCCTCGGCCGCCGTGCAGTATTCGCGCGGGTGCCCATTCCAGTGCGAGTTCTGCGACATCATCGTGATCTACGGCCGCAAGCCGCGGGTGAAGAAGCCTGAGCAGTTGATCGCCGAGCTCGACGATCTCCGCCGGGCCGGCTTCCACTCCGCCTTCATCGTCGATGACAACTTCATCGGCGACAAGAAAAAGGCCAAGGCGCTCCTCGAGTTGATCGTGCCGTGGATGGAGAAGCATGACTATCCGCTCCGACTGACGACCGAGGCGAGCATCGATCTGGCCAACGACGACGAGCTCCTCGATCTCCTCTATCGGGCGAACTTCCGCAGCGTCTTCGTCGGCATTGAGACGCCGCGCATGGCGTCGCTCCAGGAGACGAAGAAGTTCCAAAACGTGCGCGGCGATTCGCTCGAGGCCAAGCTCGCCCGGATCCAAGCAGCCGGCATCGACATCAACGCCGGCTTCATCGTCGGCTTCGACAGTGACGACAAAGAGATCTTCGAGGATCAGTACCGCTTCATTCAGGACAACGGGATCACGCTGGCGATGGTGGGAATGCTCCAGGCGATCCCGCGGACGCCCCTCTACGAGCGTCTCGAACGCGAGGGGCGCCTCGTGCTGGACGATCCGAGCCTGAACATCATTCCCAAGCAGATGACACGCGAGGAGCTCCGCCAGGGCTACTGGGATCTCGTCACCCGGCTCTATACGCCTCAGGCCTATCTGGAGCGTTCCTCGCGGGTCTACGACTCGGAGTCGTATGTCACCCGGCGGGCGGAGATCTGCCGAAAGGCGGGCGAGGGGAAGCACATCCCCACGCTCTTCTACGCCCTGGCCCTCCTCTGGGCGATGGTGAAGACGCTCATACGAGACGGATCACTGTTCTCGGTCGGATCGGTCTACGCGCGACACTTCGTCAAAAATCGCGTCGTCGGTCGTCGGGGGATCGTTGGCTTCGCGCAGTTCATGAGCCGGTGCGTGACCCACTGGCACTTCTACAAGTTCACCCGCGAGGCAACGGCAGGACGGCTGCGGGCCTACAACACCACCTGATGATGGACGACCGGCGAGGGCAACCCCGAGCTCGCAGCGACGGCCATGCCAACAAAAAAAGCTGCCGGGGGTGGCGAAACACCCCCGGCAGCCTGCAATGACCGGGCCACCACGCCGTGGTGGCGTTCCGGTCACTCTGCGGCCGGCTGATCGACCGGCCGCGTTCTCTCGCCGCCTGAGGCGGCCATGGTTTCAAGAACCTGCTCCGACATTCGGTCGGCAAACCGCTTCAGCGGGTCGGCTTCGTCGATGCCGACGCTTCCCAGGCCGCTCTTCTCGGCGACGAGGAGATTGATGAGCAGGCCGAGCATTCCCTGGCCGCTCGCCTGATCCCCCTTGCCGTCGCTGCCACCGGAGATGAACAGGCGCTGGGGAACGAGCGGCTGGGCGCTCGCCGACAGGCTGTCGGCGACTTCGGCGAGGGCATAGAGGCGCGGATCGCCGTAGCTCGAGATCTTCTTGAGCTGGATGGCCGCCTCGCTGAGGCCGATCTGCATCACCTTCTGCCCCTCGCCGCGCCCCTCGAGCTCCTTCTGCTTTGAGTCGGCCTCGGCGAGGAGAACGCGCTGCTCCGCCTGAAGGCGCGACCGCGACAACTCTGCCTCCGCCATCACGACCATCTGCTCGGCCGACTTGCGGGCCCGGAACAGATCGGCTTCGCCCTGCTGCTCGGCGATCTGTGCCTCGACGCGGGCGTTGGTGAGCTGCGTCTGCATCGTCGCCTGGGCCTGTGCCTCGGCAAGCAGTCGCATCTTCTCCGAGGCCACTCGCTTGCGCTCGAAGGTCTCGAGCTGCTCGACGGAGAGCTGCCGTTCGCGGAGCTGGTCGAGGAGCGTCTCGATCTTGCCGGAATCCTTGCCGGTCTCCGGCTTGCCGATGAGGACGTCGACGCACTCGATGTCGAACTCGTGGAACTTGGCGTGGAGCTCCTTGCGGGCCTCGGCCTGGATCAGGTCGCGGTCGTGGAGGAGCTCGAGCATCGTCTTCTTGTGGGCGATGTCACGGAAGTAGGCCGAGAGCATCGGATCGAGGGTCTGCGTGATCAGCCGCTGGACGTCGCCGAAACGCTGGATGACGCTCGGGGCCCGCTGGTAGTCGATGTGGACGACCACCGAGAGGGGGAGCGACGGCTCGTAGGCATCCTTCGTGACCAGGTCGATCGACTTGAGGCTCTCGTCGTAGCGGTGCGACTCGCTCCGGCCGGTCACCCAGTGGAGGACGAAGTTTGTCGTCGGCACGAGGACGACGTTGCCCGAGTAAGTGTTGAAGGCGTACTTGCCCGGGCCGAGGGCCCGCTCCCACACGCCCCGCTCCCCTTCGGCCACACGTTCACCGTGGCGGAAGGTGGCGCCGGAGATGTCGTTACCGGTGCGGCCGATGTAGCTCACCACCACGCCCACCGAGCCGATCGGCACGACCGTTTTCGGGATCATCTCCACCGTCGCGAACCAGCGGTTCACGAAGTAGGTGCCATCGGTGAGGGGCATGTGCTGACGGCCGCGGCGGCCGCCGGCCCGGAGGAAGGCCTCCGGATCCTGGTAGTTGTTGTGATAGTCGGCGTCGGTGAGATCACCGCCGACCGTCGGGGCGATGATCTCCCCCGGAGCGAGCGACGGGCCATCGTGGACGGTGACGATCGCGAGCGAGTCGGCCGGAGTTTCCGCCGCGACCACAGCCGAGTCATGGTCGGGAATCGCTGCCACGGCCGTCCCTTTGCCGACGACGACCGGCTCGAAGCCAGCGGCGGCACGGAGCTCGGCCAGCCAGCGGCCGAGCGATTCCTGCTCGGCACGGGTCTGCACGATTTTCAGCGCGAAGACGGCGTTCTCACTGATCACCGTGAACAGCGCCGGGTTGATCGCATAGACGCCCTCGCGGAGGATCGCGCGCTGGCGTCCCTTCTGGCCGGCGATCCGGCCGGAGGTGGCGTCAGCGGCAGCTTTGAGGCCGAGGAAGCCGCGGGCATCCTGGAAGTTGTTGCAGTCGACGACCCGCGCGAGCGTTTGACTGGGGGGGAGCGGCTCGCCGTCACGAGCAAAGACGTAGCCGATCTTCCCCTCGGGGATGCTCACCAGGGGCGCGGTGTGGATGGCGTACTGCCAGCGCCACCAGCCGAAGTGGAGACCACCACGGAGGATGTCGGCCTGGTAACCAGCCTCGGCCGCAGGCGCGATGATCCGCCCCTCCGGCACGCTGCCGGCAAGGGACCACCACTTCTCCACGACGCCGATCCGGTCGTTGGGGATCCAGCGGAAGCAGAGCCAGAACAACACGGCCCCGGCGACCACGATCCACACCGGCAGCCAAGCGAGGCCAAACGAAAGCTCCCCGAGGGGAAGCGATCGCGGCATCGACGAGGAGAGGTCCGCAGAGCGGACCGCGAGACAGACCATTCCCGTGAGGGAATCATGGACAGACACGTGAGAAGCCCTCCGGCGTCGGAGCCGGACCGGGGGCCGTGAGGAAGGCCACCGGGAGGACCGACGCCCGTAGCAAACCCAGGGCCTTCGCGCTCCTGCGGGGAGCGAAAGAGTGCCCTTTCAATTCGGGCCGGACACCGCGTCCGACCATGCCTACGGGGTTAGCTGACGGGCTAGGGCTTGAAAGTACCCCGGTTCACTCGCGTGAACCTACGCCCCGGGTTTGGCCGCCGCCTCGCAAGGGCGATCGACCACACCGGTTGGTTCCCCCGTTCGCGGCCTTTCGGCCACGACTCGGCGACATCGGAATTATACCACTGGCGGTCAAGGCGCGGGGCGCGGATTTTCTCGGGAGTGCGCGCAACCGCCGCTGCGACAAGCAGATCGGATCGATTCACCGGGGGGCGGCAGATCGGGGCATTGAGACTCGAGTCCCCGGCCGACGGGCATGCCGGCCGAGGAACGGATACGTCGATCGTCGCCGTGGTATTCTCCGCCACCCTTCTGGAGAACCCCTCATGCTTCGCCTTCTTTCCAGGGCGCTGATCGCCTGCTCCGTGGTCGTTGCTCCCTTCGCTGCCGCTGCCGAGCCTCCTGCCGGGAAAGACCGGCCCCTCGAGGTGCTCTACATCACCGGAGGTTGCTGCCACGACTACGACGCCCAGAAGGTGCTGATCGCCAAGGGGATGGCGGCGCGGGCCAGGATCCGCACGACCGTCGTTCAGGAAGGGGGCACGTCGACCAACCATCCGATCTCGATCTACGACAAGCCCGACTGGTCGAAGGGCTATGACGTCGTCTTCCACAACGAGTGCTTCTCCGACGTCAAGGATCCGGCGTTCCTCAAGAAGATTCTCGCCGAGCACGAGAAGGGGGTGCCGGCGGTCCTCATGCACTGCGCGATGCACTGCTACCGGGTCGGCAACGACGACTGGTTCAAGTTTTGCGGGATCACCTCCCCCGGCCACGGCGCCCACTACGCCTACACCTGCAAGCTCAAGGGAAAGCACCCGATCCTCACCGGGCTGCCGCTGGAGTGGGAGGTGCCGAAGGAGGAGCTCTACTACTCCGACAAGGTTTGGGAAACGGCGACGCCGCTCGGCGAGGCGATGAGCACCGACCGCAACGCCATGCAGACCTGCATCTGGACCAACCAGTTCGGCAACACCCGCGTCTTCGGGACGACGATCGGCCACTACGCCGAGACGACGGCGACGCCGGAGTTCCTCGGGCTCGTCACCCGGGGCACTCTGTGGGCGGCGGGGAAGCTCGACGGGGATGGCACTCCCGCCGACGGCCTGGAGCTGACCGAGGCGGAAAAGGCCGCGGTCGTCGATCCCGCCCCGGAGCCACAGCCGACCCCCGCCAACTGAGCGGAAATCCCGGCTCGAGAACCCCTTCCCGGCCCTCGGGCCGGGTGAGTCCCCCTTGCGCCCCCGGTTCGGCGTGCCCTGCCAGACAGCTGCGGGGGCCATGGTACGATTCGTTGAGAAGCGGTTCGAAGTTCCCGTTTGGCAACTCTGGAGGAGGCGGCTTGTGGCACGTGCGGCGCTCGCGCTCGAGGACGGAACGGTCTATTTCGGCGAGTCGTTCGGCGGCCGGGGAACCTCGTCGGGGGAGGTCTGTTTCAACACCTCGATGACCGGCTACCAGGAGATCCTCACCGACCCGAGCTACCGCGGTCAGATCCTCTGCATGACGACGCCGCAGATCGGCAATTACGGCGTCAACCGGGACGATGTCGAGAGTGCCAGGATCCACATGGCCGGCTTCGTCGTCCGTGAGGTGAGCCGGATCCCCAGCAACTTCACCGCCACCGGATCGCTCCAGGATTACCTCGAAAGCGCCGGCGTGATCGGGCTGTCGGGGATCGATACCCGGGCCCTTGTCCGTCGGCTGCGGATCCGCGGCGCGATGACCGGCGTGATCTCGAGTGAGATCCTCGACGGCGTGAAGCTCGTGGAGATGGCCCGCTCGGCGCCGGCGCTCGTTGGCCGCGATCTCGTTGCCGAGGTGATGCCCAAGGAGGAGAGCGAGTGGGCGCAGCCGCTCGATGAATCAGCCACGCCGCTCGTGCAGCCGACCGAGGGGGGCGTGTATGCGGTCACCGCGCCCACCGGCCCGGTGAAGCATGTCGTCGCCCTCGACTACGGGATGAAGTGGAACATCGCCAGGCATCTGGTCAGCAGTGGTTGCCGGGTGACGATCCTCCCCGGCCGGGTCTCCGCGGCCGAGGTCCTCGCCCACCGCCCGGACGGCGTCTTTCTCTCCAACGGTCCCGGCGATCCGGAGGTGCTCACCGGCTGCGTGGAAACCGTCCGTGGGCTCGTTGGCAAGGTGCCGATGTTCGGGATCTGCCTCGGCCATCAACTCCTCGCGCTGGCCTGTGGGGCGAAGACGTTCAAGCTCAAGTTCGGCCATCGCGGCGCCAATCAGCCCGTGATGGATCTCCAGACCGGTCGGGTCGAGATCACCTCACAAAACCACGGCTTTGCCGTCGATGAAGCGACGCTTCCCGCCGAACTCGAGGTCACCCATCGCAATCTCAACGACGGCACGATCGAGGGAGTGTGCCACCGCACGGCACGGGCCGCGAGCGTGCAGTATCACCCCGAAGCGGCCGCCGGCCCTCACGACGCCGCCTACCTCTTCGACACCTTCCACCGTCTCATGGCCTGAGCTCGGCTAGCCCGAGAACGGCGCGATGACGTAGTCGGCGGTGTCGGGGCGAAAGGCTTCAAAAGCCCCCAGGTGGCCGTCGATCGCCCAGACGCGGTGCTGGGCGACGGCGAGCGCTACGACCCGGTCGTCCTCGCCATGCCGGTCGACCGCCACGACGCGGACCGATTCGAAGTCGTCGTCAGAAGCCAATCGCCACACCACCGTCCCCGGCCGATCGCCATCGGTGGCGGCGAGGTAGAGGTGCCCTTCCGGCCCGAGCATGACCGCATCGGCTCCGGAAAAGGGATGCGGGGTGCCGATCGGGCGAAACTCATGCGCGTTGCCGAGCGGGCATTTGAAGAGCTGGCCTTCGCGGCTGGAGAAGACGATCGCGCCGCTGGGGAGGAGCGCCAGGCCGCCGATCCGTCCGCTCCCCTTGCCGTCGGCGCCCGCTCCGCCGAGCCGTTCGTCGGCGAGAAAAATATGTGGTTCGCCGTGCCCGGCCGCCGGGATGCGATAGACCACCGGGCGGCAGGCGTCGGTGACATAGACGCTGCCGTCGTCGGCGACGACGAGGTCGTCGGGGAGGAGGAGATGCGCTCCCGCAACGAGTGGCCCGAGGTCGTGGCTGCCGACGAGCCGGCGGTCGGCGAGGTCGAACACGCACACCCGGCCGATTCGCAGGATGGTGTCGTCGCCCGGTGACTTCCGCGGCGACAGGCTCCGCCCGTGCACGCCCCGGTGGCCGACGGCGACGTAGGCCTTGCCATCGCGCTCGCGGACCGCCGTCGACGTGATCAGGAGCGGGTGATCGAGGAGGTCGACGCAGCGTCCATCCATCTCGACGAGGACGAGCTTCCCCTGCTTCTGCGACGAGACAAGAAACGCGCCGAGCGCCGGCGACCAGGTGCAGCCCCCCGGATGGAGTTCGGGGCAGCTGAAGCGGATCGCATCGGGCCGGAGGCCGACGTGTCGCATGGGAGTCTTCCTGCGGAGTCGGGAGAGCGGTCTCAATCATACCCACCCTGTCGTGAGGTTCGGCGGGGTCTCGAGGAGCGTGGCTGCGAACCCGCTAGCACTTCGGAGCGTAGACCACTCCCGTGTCCGGTTCCCCCGGATGATCGATTCAGCCAACACGACCCGACCGCGACTCTTTTTTTGACTCCCGCCCGCCGCATGCCATGGTTGGTGTGAGGCCGGGCGGCATCCCGACTCGCTTCTGATCCCTGCCACGGAGGATTTCGCCGATGATCCGCTCGCTTTTGTTTGGTGCCTGTGCCCTCGCCCTGCTCGCCGCGGCTTCCGTCGCTGACGCCGGCTTCGGCCACCGCCGCCAACTCGCCGCCGGCACTCCGGTCGTCGCCGAGCAGCCCGCCGAGTCGGGCTTCGCCGATCCGGGCTTCGCCCCGGCCCCCCTCGGTGGCCCTGTCGTCGACCCCGGCTTCGGCTTCGAGCCCGGCTGTGGCCCGGTCACGGTCTGCCCCACCAATCCCTGCATCAAGTACCGCCACAAGCACGCCCACAAGCACAAGCGGTGCGGCTGCTGTGTCGAGCCGACTTATGAGACGGTCCTCGAGGCCTGCAGCCCCGAGACCGGACTGAATGTCGCGATCCCGGTCTGCCTCCCGGTCTGCTGCAAGGGCTGCCCCTGCGAGACCTCGCGCTGCACGCTCTTCGGCTGTGGCCAGGTTCGCTTCGACTACGCCTGCGGCTGCTCCGTGATCGCCCGGTTCACGAAGCACGGCGACATCCTCGTGACGTACGTTGGGTTTTGAGGCGGAGGCGTTCGTGTCGCTCGGGGCTCGGCGAGGGCTTCGGGGTCGCCCGTGCCCCGTCGCCGGACGTTTGCCTCGGCCTTCCATGGCCTCGGCTCTCTCCGCGCCGCTTGCGCTTCGCCCTCCGGGCTGCGCTGACCGGCGAGGCCGGCTCTCGGAGCACGGGCGACCCCTCGCCAAGGGCCGTCGTGTGGGGCTGAGGGTGGCGGGCTGCCCGTAACGACTCAACACGCGCTTCAGTGAATCCCCTGCGCTGAGAGCCAGCGTTCGGCGTCGAGGGCCGCCATGCAGCCGGTGCCGGCCGCGGAGATCGCCTGGCGGTAGTAGTCGTCGGACACGTCGCCGGCGGCAAACACCCCCTCCACGCTCGTCTCCGTGCGGAAGTGTTTCGTCCACACGACGTAGCCCTTGGCGTTGAGCTCGAGCTGGCCCTCCAAGAACACGGTGTTCGGCGTGTGGCCGATGGCGAGAAACACCCCCGTCACGTCGAGGATCGTCTCCTTGCTCGGGTCGACAGTGCTCACGAGCCTCACGCCCGTCACTCCCTTCGTGTCGTCGCCGAGGATCTCGGCGAGGCCAGAATTGAAGTGGATCTTGATCTTCGGGTCGTCGTGAGCACGCTTCGCCATGATTTTCGAGGCGCGGAGCTCTTCGCGGCGGTGGATGAGATGAACAGTGCTGGCGAACTTTGCGAGATAGGTCGCCTCCTCCACAGCCGAGTCGCCGCCGCCGACGACGACGAGCTCCTTCTTCCGAAAGCGCGGCAGGGCCCCGTCGCAGACGGCGCAGGCACTCACGCCCCGGTTCTTGTATTTCTCTTCGCTTTCGAGCCCCAGCCAGTTGGCCTTCGCCCCGGTCGCCACGATCACACACTCCGCCTCGATCACGCCCCCTTCCGCCGGATAGAGCTTGAAGGGGCGCTTCGAGAAATCGACCTTGTCGATGTCGTCGGTGACAACCCGCGTGCCGAAGTTGACCGCCTGCTGGCGCATCAGCTCCATCAGCTCCGGGCCGCTCACTCCCGCCTTGGCATGGGGGGCCATCATCTGCCGGCGCTCCGTCGGCAGCGACGAATCGAGAAACGCCTCGAGATCGCCGTGGGGGAAGCCGGCGTAGTTCTCCACCTCGGTCGTCATCGCCAGTTGCCCCATCGGGAGCGTGCCGGCGAGCCGGTTCTTCTCGCTGATCGCCCCCTCGAAGACGAGCGGCTCAAGCTGGGCGCGGGCGGCGTAGGTGGCGGCCGACCAGCCGGCCGGGCCGCTGCCGATGATCACGAGCCTCTCGCGGCGGACGTTGCTTGCAGCCATGGGGAAAACTCCTCGGGGCGGGGGGTGTGCGGGGGGCGGGAGGCGGAATCGACATCAGCTCCCTGCCGACGGCATGATGGTAGCGGCCGCGGGCGATCGGGGAACCGCCCGCAGGCTTTTGCGATGTTCCCGAAGTTTGAGAGGTCGCCGGTCCCCATGAGCCTCCTTGCCATCCTCCTCCCCGTCGCCGCGATCCTCCTCCTCGCCTACCGGATCTACGGAGGGATCCTCGCCCGGCTGTTCCGGCTCGATGGAAAGGCGACCACCCCGGCGGTGGCCCTCCGCGACGACGTCGACTACGAGCCGATCTCCCCCGGCCTCCTCCTCGGCCAGCACTTCTCGGCGATCGCCGCGGCCGGCCCGATCGTCGGCCCGATCCTCGCCGGGGTCGCCTTCGGCTGGGCCCCGGCGCTCGCCTGGATCCTCCTCGGGAGCATCTTCATCGGCGGCGTCCACGATTTCGCCGCGCTCGTGGCGAGCGTCCGCCACAAGGCCCGCTCGATCGCCGAGGTGGTCCGCGACCACATGAGCCGGCGGAGCTACATCCTCTTCTTGTCGTTCGTGTGGATCGCGCTGGTCTACATCATCGTCGCCTTCACCGACATCACCGCCTCGAGCTTCGTCGGCCGACAGGTGCTCGAGAATGGCGAAGGAGTCTCCGGCGGCGGGATCGCGTCGTCGAGCCTCCTCTATCTCGTCCTCCCGCTCGTGATGGGCGCGTGCATGCGATACTTAAAGATGCCGATCTGGCTGGCGACGTCGATCTTCGTGCCGCTGGTCGGCTTCGCGATCTGGGCCGGCCAGCGGATCCCCTTCGACCTCGCCACGGTCATCGGCACGAACGACGCCGGTGCCCAGAAGATCTGGGGCGTTTTGTTGCTCGCCTACTGTCTCGTGGCGGCGCTGGCGCCCATGTGGCTCCTCCTCCAGCCGCGTGGCCATCTCGGCGGCTGCTTTTTGTATGTGGCGCTGTTCGGTGCCGCGATCGGCTTGATCCTTTCCGACAAGCTCGTCGCCGGGGATTCGCAGATCCGCTATCCGGCGTTCACGACCTGGACGGCCAAGAGCGGCAGCCTCGTGCCGATGCTCTTCATCACGATCGCCTGCGGCGCGTGCTCCGGCTTCCATTCGCTGATCGCCTCCGGTACGACGAGCAAGCAGCTCAAGAACGAGCTCGACGCCCGGCCGATCGGCTACGGCACGATGCTCCTCGAGGCGCTCGTGGCGACAGTCAGCCTCTGCTGCGTGATGGTGCTCCCGGCCGGTGACCCGCAGACGACCCAGCCGCCGAACTTCATCTACGCCCTCGGCATGGGGCGCTTTCTCGAGATCCTCGGTGTGCCGACGGCCTTCGGCGTCTCCTTCGCCCTGATGGCGTTCACGACGTTCGTCTACGACACGCTCGACGTCTGCACGCGCCTCGGCCGCTACATCATCCAAGAGCTCACCGGCCTCTCCGGCAAGGCCGGCGCCTGGCTCGGCACGGGGCTCACGGCCGGAGCCCCGCTCTTCTTCCTCCTTCGCCCCCATCTCGACGCCGCTGGCAACCCCGTCCCGGCCTGGAAGACGTTTTGGAATCTCTTCGGGGCGAGCAATCAGTTGCTTGCGGCCCTGACGCTCCTGGGGATCACGGTCTGGCTGTGGCGGACGCGGCGGGAAGTGTGGGTGTGGTATGTGACCGGCCTGCCGACGCTGTTCATGTACGTGATGAGCACCTGGGCGCTTGTGTCCCTAACGCTGCCGAAGTTTCGCACCGGGAACGGCTGGACGATTCCTGCCGATCCGGTGCCTTGGGCGGGGGTGGTGCTCCTCGTCCTCGCCGGGGTGATGCTCGTCGAGGCGATCCGGGCGATCCTGGGGAACAGCACGCCGCCGCGTGGCGCCTCTGCCGCAGGCCTGCGAGCCGCGGGGGCAGCGGGATGAGCGGCCGCTCGGAGCGCGGGGCGGGAAAGAAGCTGGCCCGGGGAACGCCCCGGCCGGAGAAGCCGTGCGCCGCCTGCGGCCGGCCGTTTCAGTGGCGGAAAAAGTGGGCCGCCTGCTGGGAGCAGGTGAAGTACTGCAGCGACCGCTGCCGCGCCCGCGGGGCGGGGTGAAGGGCGAGTGGAGAGGCGCTACGATGGGTGACCAGGACCTTGTCTCGATGCTTGCTGCAGGGCTCGCCGAGCCGCTCGCGCGGCATCTGGCAGCGTGGCGTCGGCATCATGCCGAGGAGGATGCCCAGGGGAAGGGGCGGGTGCGGCTGCCGGGGGCGCTCGACCGCAAATACCCCGAAGCCGGGCGCACCTGGGCCTGGCAATGGGTCTTTCCGGCGGCTCGCTGTTACCGCGATCGCGAGACCGGTGGCATCTTCCGTCATCACATCCACGAATCGATGATCCAGCGAAGCATGCACGAAGCGGTGCGGGCAGCGGGCATCACCAAGCGGGCGACCTGCCACACGCTCAGGCATTCATTCGCGACGCATCTGTTGCTCGACGGCTACGACATCCGCACCGTTCAGGAACTCCTCGGGCATAACGACGTGAAGACGACGATGATTTACACCCACGTCCTCAACACCGGTGGCCGGGGAGTCCGTAGTCCGGCGGATCGACTCGGCACCGCCAGACCGCGCGTCGAGCCGAATCGGGACGAGGGCCGCGACTGACGCGGGGCATCATGCGCGGTTGCCAGAGTGACATGCCGGGGGCGGCGGGGAGGACCGAAGAGAAGCCGATTCGCCCGTAGTCCGCCCCGAGAAGGCTGTCGAACGCTCGAATTGCCGCCCCTGACGGAGGAGCGATATACTGCACTGGGCCGCTGTTAAGCACCTGCTGAGCCGAGCGAAGTCTCGGCGTAAGCCATGGCGAGCAAGGGACTTGATGGAGATTGCGCCGCCTGGTCCAAGGCGTGTTAACACGCAAGCTCGGGTGGTTATACAGACCGTATAAATACAAGTT
>Ga0114959_10001086_pt1 | contig 24685 bp, 15 predicted proteins | sample C_130625_EF_Meta_FD_87317 | JGI IMG/M metagenome (GOLD analysis project Ga0114959, IMG submission 87317) | Freshwater microbial communities from Lake Croche, Canada to study carbon cycling - C_130625_EF_MetaG | ecosystem: Environmental > Aquatic > Freshwater > Lake | place: Lake Croche, Canada... | reverse complement strand
GTGCCAACATTTTTTCCATTAAAAAGATCAGCAGGTAAAGTTTGTAAATTATTAATTAAAAATTGAAAACCAAAAAGAGTAGCGCCAATTAAAAAAATAGCAAATGGTATTTGAAATTTTAATTGACCTAAGAAATACAAAATCCCTAACAAGGCTGTGAGCATGATGATACAACCAATTGCAATGGCTTTTTTCCTTGCCTTAGTTGCTACCATTCCTTTTTTAAGTAAAGCACTTGAATAAAAGCCACCAGCCATACCTCCTATCGCAGCAAATAAATAAGGGGCCCAAGCAAATGCGCCTACTTGTTTGATATCAAAACCCATTTGATCCTTTAGAAAACTGGGGAGCCAGGTTAGAAACATCCACCAAACAGGATCTAAAAAGAATCTAGCCAAAATAATCCCCCAAGTTTGCTTATTTTGAAACAATTGATGAATGGTAGCAGTAGGCAATTGATCATCTTTTTGAATGGTTGAATGATCCGATTCAATATGTTTTAACTCTTTAGCTGCCACCCAAGGGTGTTTTGATGGGATATTTTTATTTACGATCAACCAAGGCAAAATCCACAATAAACCCAAACAACCAATACCAACAAATGTTATTCTCCATCCAAAAGCAATATACAAATAGGCAATAAATGGAGCAGCTATTACTGAACCTATGGAAGCACCTGCTCCAAATATTCCTTGCGCAATGGCTCGTTCTTTGGCAGGAAACCATTCTGCATTACTTTTAGTGGCCCCCGGCCAATTACCTGCTTCACTAAATCCCAAAAATGCCCTAAATATATTAAAGGAAAAAATAGACTTTGCTAAAGAATGCAATGCAATAGAAACACTCCAAGCACCAATAGACAATACCATTCCCATTCTTGTCCCTATTTTATCCATCATTTTACCCAACACCATTTGACCAATCGCATAGGTAATCATAAAACAAGTTGTTATTAATGCCAATGCATTTTTATTGTCAACTTCAGCAATACCAAACTCTTTGTAAATATAGGGCCACATAATATTTATGGCACTGCGATCAATGTAATTAATAATCGTAGCTACCCCAATCAAGCCAATAATCCACCACCTTAGTCCTTTTATTGTATAAGCCATTACATTTGAATTTAGTGTTTTACTAAAGTATAACTTCTTTTTAAAAAACTTAATAAAAAAAATACCTTTGGGCGTACAAAAAACTATAGGTTTCAATTAAATTTAAGTATGAAAATTATAGAAAAAGATTTTTCCACTTTCAAATGGATTGATATTGAAAATCCTATTAAAGAAGATATTGACAAAATTCATAAGGAAATTGGACTTAATTACTACTTGATTAAAGAAAGCTTAGAAAAGGGCCATTTGCCTAAATATGAAAAAAATTACAAAGTAGAATTTTATATTTTCAGAGCTTATACTTCGGATATAAAATTACATATTGATGAAGTCGGAGAAATGTCAAATAAAATTGCGTTTTTCTTATTTGATGATAAATTGATTACTATACATCGAGCACATTTCAATTTCTTACAAATTCATGAAGAAAAACACATTAAAATAACCGAACTATTTTTAAGAATTGTCAAATTAATGATAGATACCTTTAAAAAACCTACCATAGATTTAGCCAATAATATTAGCGAGATTGAACGAACCCTGTTTTTAAAAGACCACAGGGCCATTCTTTTAGAGGAACTTTATTTTATCAAATCTCAATCTAGAATTTTAAAAAAAGTATTACAAATTACACAAATAGTCATTGAACAATCTGCTGTTAAATTAAATACTTCTTTTCAATACCAAGATATTGTAGATGAATTATTGAATTTATTGACAATCAATGAAGAATCAGTAGAAAACTCAAATCAATTAATGACCACATACTTATCAATAAGTGATCAAAAAAACAATGAAGTAGTTAGGTTATTAACCATTTTTTCTGCGTTTTTTTTACCCCTCACTTTTATTGTTGGAGTGTATGGAATGAACTTTGAATTTATGCCTGAACTTAAATGGAAACTTGGATACTTTTTCTCATTGCTAATCATGGTGCTTGTAGTCGTTGTGATCTATATTTGGTTTAGACGAAAAAGAATTATTTAAGCATTACTTTAATAATTTATCAAATTCTTTGGTATCATAAATAGGCCATTCATAGGTAAACTTTCCATTTTGAATCCCGTATGAATTAAAAATGACTGTTTTACTAATTTCTCCCTTTTTATTTTTCCAAGATACCCCCACCCAAGCATGTCCATATTTATTTCCATCAGCCATGGTTACCACTTCAAAAATACTATTATCAATATTCACGTTACCATCCATTGATATTCTACTTTTTTTGAATACATCAATATAAGTAGCTATTTTTTTTGCAATCGTTGTATCATAGGATGCCCATGAATTGTGTGCCGAACGAGCAGTGTCTGCATAACAAGACAAATAAGTATCCCAATCTGCTGTTGCCCAAGCATTCAAAGCTTTTTTCATTAAGGCTACTTCAGGACCAGTTGTGGTAACCGAGTTAAAGGCAGCTGGAATGGATTCCATTTTCGTTACATTTTGTTGACAAGCAAATAATGTAATTGCCAAGATGGCAGTTAAAATTGTTTTTTTCATGTTTTTAAAATTTAAATTTTATATTAATATAACCATAAAACAAGCAATTCACAAAAATTTACCCTGAAATTGTTCCGAAATTGGGATTAGGAACCTACAATATCATTGAAAATCAAGTACATAAATATTCAGTACTTATTTACACCCAAAAAAGAGATCATAGAAAAAAATAATCATTGATTAAACACTACCTATTTATGTATCAATTTCTTATGATTTCGTAATAATTTCATAATATTTAAATAAATTATTTAATGTAGAATTTGAAGTTTACAAATAAAAAAAAACTATTTTTAAACATTAAAAACCAAAAATAAAAATTATGTCAACTGAAGAAACTGTAGAAACAACTACAACGACTCCAACATCAACTGTTAATGATCAATCAATGCCAGAAGGAAGATTTGATTGGTTAACTACCCTTTTACTTTGCTTTTTCTTAGGCGGTTTGGGAATCCATAGCTTTTATACCAAAAAAACAGCTATCGGTGTTTTTCAATTATTAACTTTAGGTGGTTGTGGAATATGGACACTTGTAGATTTTATTATGATTTTAATGGGTAGCTTCAAAGATGGTAAAGGAAACACCCTGTATAGAAAAAACTAATTTATACAAATTATTGTTTTTATCTATTCCCATTGTCATTTGGTTTGTTAACTACAAATCAAATGACAATGATTTTTCATTCTGCATATATAAAAACATTTTTGGTATAAAATGTTATGGCTGTGGATTAACCAGGGGGTTGTCTGCGTTCCTTCACTTTGATTTTAAAAAAGTGTTCTCATTGAATAAGCTCAATGTAGTTACCATTCCCCTACTCTGTTTTTTGTATTGTAAACACGCCTTGCAAATTTTTAAGCGCTCTTAATCTCATCATCTATTTATTTCTTAATCTCATACGCTGTTAATACCTTGCAATGTACTAGCGCATCATGTTGATCATGTTACCATCCCAGTCTGGAAACAATTTACCCATCTCTGTAATTTGAAGATGATTGGAGGCAACCGAACCAAATACACTCCTAAAGTCGGTTGAAACAGGCAAATCTCTCCGATCTTCTAAATCTTCAATGGCCAAACTTTTTATACTTTGATAAATTTGTCCTCCTTTCACATCATTACCTAATACAAACATACAACTTGCCCTTCCATGATCAGTACCCCCCGATCCATTTTCATGAACGGTACGTCCAAATTCGGTCATTGTCATTAAGGTAACTTGATCTTGGTAAGCGTCAATATCATTCCAAAAAGCAACCATACTTTCACTTAAATCATTTAAATTTCTTGCCATCGTTCCATTGAGCGTTCCTTGATTGATATGTGTATCCCACCCGCCACTCTCAGCAAACCCAATTTCCAATCCTACATCCATTTTTATCAAACTAGCCATTTGCTTTAAAGCGTTTCCCAAGGCAGAATTTGGATAATTGATGCCAGCTTTGGGTTTAAAATTATTCAAATTCTTGGCTTTTAGCATTTTAATGGCTTCAAAGCTATCCTTTCCCGTTTTATTTAGAATAGAAGAAGAAGTCATATCATACAATTCTTCAAAAGAATTTGTAGCATTATCTATCGCTAACTTATTACCTGCCATTTTTAAACTAAAATCTTGTAAATTATTGATAGCAAGTGCTTCATTGTTGCCGTATAAAATTCTTGGTAAGGTGCTCGTTACACTTACCGCTCGAAAAGGAGTCGCTTCATGACCCAATAAACCAACTGCCCTATTCAACCAACCCGACGCAGTTCCTTTGTTAAAAGGGGTTCCACTTTCCATATAGTCTTGTGCATCAAAATGACTTCTTGTTGTATTCGGACTGCCCACTCCATGTAAAATAGCCATTCTTTTCTCCTTAAAAACATCATTGAATTTATGCAAAGATGGATGCAACCCAAATTGTCCATCTAAGTCTATTAAAGCACCCTCAGTTTTCGCAGGACTCATAAATAAATTAGGTCTTGCCGCTTTAAAATTTTTGTCTGCGAATGGGGATACAGCCATTAATCCATCCATGGCACCTCTTTGAAAAATGCAAATTAAAATTTTATTTTTTTTATACGGACCAATGATTTTATGAGCATCTGCGGCATAACTTACAAAAGCGGGAACACCTCCAATACCAGCAGCAAATAAAGTCATTGCTCCATTTTTCATAAAGGCACGTCGATTCATCATTGTTGTTTTTATCTTTTTTGAAATTCAGGTGACCCAATAAGCAAGCCAACAATTTGTTGCATTTTTTTATTTTCAATCATAGGATTTGGAAGCATGTTCTTTTCATGCGCTACAATTTTATCATTTTCAGTAGGATTCATTGCATGTTGCTTGGTTGCAGCATCTATTTTAGCGTCTACTTCATTGTGTGTAAGCAAGGTTGAAACCCTTTCCAAATTTTTTGTTGAGTACGCTTCTGGAAGTAAAAATTCACTTAAAGATTTTATAGCTGCTTCAACACTTTCAGGTTCATAATGTTGCTTTAGTGTAATTGAATCCAATTTAATGCCTGGCATCTTATTAGCGGTAAATGCCATTCCAAAATTCATTCTATTGAGTAAGGAGCTTGTATTCACCCAATAAGTTGAACGGTCAGGAAAACCTGTAGGAGCCTGATAATTATAAAATTTTTGTCCCATGTTGGTACACCAACTATACAATTGAAAGGGTAGATAAAGGTTGGCATTGGTAGCCCTGATCGAACTAACGATGTATTCAAAAGGCGTTTTTATTTTTTTTCTCACTGAAGTTTCCGCCCAAAAATCAGGTGCATTCACCATGGTGATCAAAACTTGTTTAATATTTCCATTAGACTTCACATAAGCAGTTGCCATTTTTTCAACTAAGGAGGCAGGTGGATTGTCTGCAACAAATTTAGTTGCTATTTTTTTACAAATAAAATGAGCGGTAGCAGTATGATTTGCCAGGTTTTTCAACAAGGAAATACCCTCATCATAACCACCATTTGCTGGATAATGCACCTTTAAAACTGTCTTTGAACTATCGTCATGCCGGTTGGCTCTGTATAAAAAATTACCATCTATGATAAAGCCTAATTTTTGTAAATTATATTGTCGATACTTATCAAAATTTTTACGATAGTCACTACTTTTCAACAAGGGCACCGTTGACCAACCCGTAAAAATTCTTGCTACTTCGGTTACATCTTTTTGTGTATAACCTCCATCAACACCAAGTGTGTGTAATTCCATCAACTCTCTTGCATAGTTTTCATTTAAACCCTGTTCCTTTCGCTGCTTAATCATTTTTAAAACACTTTCATCTTGCATCGGATTTGCATTGTTGTCAACCAATTGTTTTACTTTTTTACCAAGCTCAAATTTGGAAAGTGTATTATTATAGCTAATACTGTTATTATTATCAAGGTAAGCCAGCATGGCTGGACTTTTTGCAGTTGCAATCAACAATGTTTCAAAATTACCCAACACATTGGGTCTTATCACATCACGCTCAAAACAAAGCACATTCAAGGCACATTGGTTTTTAGACAAGGAAACATTAAAATGATTATACCAAAAATCAGTTAACACTTCGTTTAATTGATTTTTGGTATAAACAGCACGCAAAAATTTTTGATTGATCAATTGGCGTTGATATTCCACTGGCAGGCGAATATCATTTTTTTTCATAAAAGAATCTATGGTGGATCGATAAGCTGGTTTTTCAAAATTAGAATCTGCAATAAAAATGCCCGCATCCCTTACCATTTTTCTCAATTCATAAATGGGGATAAAATGATTCACAATTTTTTCATTGTCCATTTGTAAGGCATCATAACTTGCTAGGTGTAACGCTAATTCATCATCATTTTGGGGATGATTTAATTGTTCATCAAACCAGTTTTCCAAGCCTTGTTCTAGCACTTTATCGATGTCCCCTGGTTTAATACCATAAGTAAAACGGTTCAATAAATGAACAGCAGCTTGCCTTTCAGTTAATCCTTGTTTTTTATAAGGAAAAGATAAGTTCCCCCTTTTTCCAATGGGAAAAGGAGATATAAAGGAACTGCTGACTGTCCATAAAGCGATACCTACTAGAAGTGATTTTAAATGCATAAACCAAGAATTTTAAATTGCTTGACGAATGTAAATCTAGTATTTTGACAGTTACTACCCGAAAAAGTTTAACAAGCCTTTTATGATTCTTTTGGAAAATCAGCCCCTTCAGTGACAGCAGCCCAGGTATCAAAATCATGCTTTAGTTCGGCTAATTTTTGTCTGGCTCCATTTAAGGCAGCAACCCCTAATAGCAAACGCAAAGGAGGGTTTTCGCTTTCTACCACCTGAACCATTGCTTTGGCTGCACGTACGGGATCACCTGGTTGATTGCCACTATAGCCTCTAATATCGCCTTTGTTTTTTCCAGCAGTCGTTGCATAATCTTCTATCACAATTTTACTATCGTTGGCAGAACGACCCGCCCAGTCAGTTCTAAAACCACTTGGGGCAACAATGGTTACTTTGATGCCCAAAGGAGCTACTTCCTTGCTTAAAGATTCACTTAATCCATCCACTGCATATTTAGTTGCATTGTAAAATCCTACACCAGGAAAAGAGCGAAGCCCCCCAATAGAGGCAATATTTAAAATATGTCCACTCCTTTGTTTGCGCATAATGGGCAAAACAGCTTGCGTCATGTGGGCTAAGCCAAATACGTTAATTTCAAACATACGACGCACTTCAGTGTCCTCACTTTCTTCAATCGCGCCAAAATAACCAATACCAGCATTGTTAACCAATACATCGATCGTGCCAAATTTTTCAAGGCTTGCAGCAACAGCAGCCTCAATTTGAGCCGAAATGGTTACATCCAATGTTACAACCAATGAAGTATCAGGATAATTTGCTACAATATCTTGTACATCATTGGGATTGCGAGCAGCAACCACCACTTTATATCCTTTCGACAAAGCTTCCATTGCTAAATAACGCCCAAATCCTGTTGAGCAACCTGTAATAAACCAAACTTTATTCATTTTATTTTTTTTAAATGTACTAATGACATAAAGATAGGTTACAATTTAAATACACAAAACATACACAAGAAAATTAAACAAAAATTTAATTGTAATGGTTTTTTCAAAAAATTTTGATAGTTTAGAAACAGTTTAATCCAATCATAAAAAATTAACGATATGCGATTCTTGAAAAAAACTGTTTTTTTATCCCTATTTATATGTGTAAGCGCTTATTCACAAAATGTAAATAATCCCGTTTTAACAGTTGAAAAAATAATGAAAGAAATCAAATGGATAGGTAGCTCTCCCTCAAATATCAGTTGGACATGGGATAGTAAAAACATTTTTTTTAGTTGGAATCCCGAAAAAAATGTAGCTGACTCCTTTTACATTTATTCCTTAGTTACTAAAAAAATTGAGAAATTAAACTACAATCTTGCCCAAAAATTCATTGCCATTAACAGAGGCAACTACAATAAAAAGTTTACTGAAATTACGTATAGTTACAAAGGAAATATTTATTTATTGAATACCCTTACAGCTATTACCACTCCTATCACCCAAACCGAGGAACCTGCAACCGATCCTCGTTTTATGCACAATGATGAATGGATTGTTTATCATAAAAACAGAAATTTATTTGCATGGCAAATAAAAACAGGCCTCACTACCCAACTCACTAATTTTGTAAAAGAAACTGAAAGACCAACTAAGCCTAATAATGCGCAAGATAATTTTTTGCAGCAACAAGCTATACTTAATTCAAGTGTGCTATCTTATCGTAAAAACAAGAAAGAGGCAAGAGACCAATTTTTAGCACAAAATAAAGAAAAAGCATTTGCCAAAGAAATTGCCGTTGGAGACAAACAAATAACAAATGTTGAATCTAGTGAAGCTGGGAACTTTATCTTATTTACTTTATTTACACCCGATATAACTAAAACAACCATTGTGCCTTCCTATGTTACTGAAACAGGTTATACATCAACAATACCAGGGCGAGAAAAAGTTGGTCATGGGCAAGGGACTTATGAAACTTTTATTTACAATAAATTAGCAGATTCGGTATATGCCGTTTCATTAGAAGCTATCCCTGGAAGTTTTGACAAACCTTCCTTTTTAAAAGAGTATATACAAGAACAAGGAACAACCAAGAAAGAAAAAAAAGAAGTTGCCCGTAAATTATGGATCAATGAAGTTTATTGGAACGAGCAGCAAGATTTGGCAGTCGTTGACATTAGATCGGTTGACAATAAAGATAGATGGTTAATGGCACTCGACCCATTTACTGCAAAATTAAGTTTACTGAATCGCCAACATGATGAAGCTTGGGTAGCTGGACCAGGCATTGGCAATTACCGACCTATTGCAGGTTGGATCAATGAGCATACTTTTTATTTTCAAAGTGAACAAACAGGCTATTCACATTTATATTCATATGATTTTAATACACAACATACCGTTGCCCTAACACAGGGAAAGTATGAAATACAAAATGCAGTATTGTCTAAAAATAAACAAAGCTTTTTCCTACTAACCAATGAAGCACACCCAGGACAACAAAATTGGTACCAACTCAACCTCAATAGTGGTGTAAAAGAACAATTGACTCATTTAAAGGGCACCTATGAAGTCAATATGTCGCCTGACGAAAAGACAATCGCCTATCGTTATTCTTTTATAAATAAGCCATGGGAACTTTTTGTTCAAGAAAATAAAAATACAACCACTTTTACACAAATTACTTTTAAAGGTGCTAGCGATGAATTTAAAGCATACCCTTGGAGAGAAAATAAAATATTTACCATTAAAGCAAGAGATGGTCAACCAATCTATGCCCGCTTGTATGAACCAAAAACTGGGACAAAAAATAATGCAGCCGTCATTTTTGTACATGGTGCAGGGTATCTACAAAATGTTCATTTTGGCTGGAGCAACAACTATCCTCGTGAGTATATGTTTAATAATTTATTGGCTGATAAAGGCTACACTGTTATTGACATTGATTACCGGGGTAGTGCGGGTTATGGTAGAGATTGGCGGACCGGCATTTATCGCTTTATGGGAGGTAAAGACTTAGATGACGAAGTAGATGCTGCCAAATTTTTAGTGACTAACCTTGGCATTGATAGTACCCGCATTGGCATGTATGGAGGAAGTTATGGAGGCTTTATGACATTAATGGCTATGTTTACCCAACCCAATGTAATCAAAGCTGGAGCTGCTTTAAGGCCTGTAACTGATTGGGCTGCTTACAATCATGGCTATACTTCCAATATTTTAAACGAACCTGCAACGGATAGTATTGCTTATGCTAGATCCTCCCCCATAAATTTTGCAGCAGGATTAAAAAATAATTTATTAATCTGTCACGGAATGATAGATGTCAATGTGCATTATCAAGACGCAATTAGATTAACCCAAAAATTAATTGAGCTAGGGAAAGAGCATTGGGAGTTGGCATCCTATCCAATGGAGGATCATGGATTTGTTGAACCTAGTAGTTGGACCGACGAATATAAAAGAATCCTTTCCCTTTTTGAAAATACCCTTGCAAAATAAATTAAATTTACTTTTAATCTGCTAAAATATCTTTTACATTGCCGGTACGTTTCAAAACACCCCATTCTTGTAATTCTCCTTTTATTGCACGCTTGATGGCTTTAAAAAATACATACATCATAAGCCACCTATAAATAAGCCTTTGCGGTATGAGCCATATTAATTTTATGGGATTTTCTTTTTCAAAAGCAAAAGCGATGGAAGCAATCAATGCATCTACAATCACATAGATTATAAAGTAAAATGCAATTTTACTTCCGTTCCCTGTTAATAAAGCCACTAACATTAAAACATCAGCTATAGGAGATACAAAGGGAATGATGTACTTGAACAATAACATATCAGGCAATGCTACCCATCCCAATGAGATGCTTTTATTACTGAATAGCATTTCTTTATGTTTCCAAAAAGTTTGCATGACACCAAAACTCCATCTTACCCGTTGTTTTAAAAATTGTTTTAACAATTCAGGTGCTTCGGTATATGCATATGCCTTAGGTTCATTGGCCACTATATAACCTGCTTTAATGATTCGCATCGTAATATCACAATCTTCGGCTAAAGTGTCCGTCGTAAAACCACCTGCTTCTATGATGGCTTCTTTTTTAAAGGCACCTATGGCACCTGGGATAACAGTAATGGCATTCAAATATGCAAATCCTTTTCGATCAAAATTTTGACTGGTTATGTATTCTATGCTTTGCCATAAGGTTAAAATATTAACTTCATTGCCTACAATAACAGATCCTGCAACAGCGCCCACTTCTTGCCCTTTTTTATAAATAGGATTCAAGAAATTACGCATCAATTTTGAAACGGCATCTGTTGCTAATTTTGTATCTGCATCAATACAAACAACATAATCGGCTTGTGACTGATGGATGCCATACTGTAAAGCAGAAGCTTTCCCGCCATTACTTTTTGTAAATACTTTAACCAAGGCATTGTTTTCAAAAGCCGTTTTTACAATTGAAAATGTATTATCCTTACTGCCGTCATCAACAAAAATTATTTCAAAATTAGGATAGTCACATTTTAATAAATTGTAAAGGGAAGAGACAGCATTAACTTCCTCATTATATGCTGGCACAACAATAGAAACAAAGGGTTTATACAAGCTATCCTCAATTTTATCAAGTTTCCCTTTTTTTCTTTTTTCTAAAACTGACATTAAGCCTATCATTAAAATTCTAATTGTGCTTAATCCAAGAAAAATCATGAACAATGCAAAAAAGAATGTCCCTCCTATATAAGCAGTTTCTGCCAAAAAATAATTCAATTGCAACCAATAATACTCATTTCCTTTGGGAATGGTAGGCATAATATCCTCAGGTTTTTTCCCCAATAAATCGGCCACAGTTGTAAAGCTATATCCTTGCTCCTTAAAGTACCTAATAATTTTTCCCGTTGCATTTACAGTATTTTCACGATTGCCGCCAGCATCATGTAATAATATGATACTACCAGCAATAGTTGTGTCCTCGGGATTATCCGTGTTTATTTTTTGCTGATAAATTTTTACGACCCGATCAAAAATACTATCGTTTCGGAATTCATTAATAGGTATTTGCCAATCTTCAGGATCAATACTTTCCCCAACTGTAATATAATTTTTTTGTCTACTCAATGCAATGGGGGCTAATTCCTCAAATTTGCCAGGCTCACTATCTGCATTAAAGGGTGCTCTAAATAAAATAGTACTATGGCCGGTAATACATTCAATCAATAAGCGGGTAGCGTCCATCTCAAACCCTGCACGTTGTTTACCTAACGCACTCATGTCTTGGTGTGTAAATGTGTGATTTCCAATTTCATGTCCTTCTCTAAAAATTCTTTTTATCAATGGAATATTGTTCTCAGCTTGGTACCCCACCACAAAAAAAACAGCGGGAACATGATAAAAAGCAAGGGTGTCCAATATTTGTTTTGTATAAACAGGATCAGGTCCATCATCAAAAGTTAGTACGATCTTTTTCTTTGGTGTTGATCCAAACCTACGAATCACATATGTTGAAGGTAATTTATCATAATACTCTTCACTTATCAACATGGACGCGGTATCTATTTCACTTCTTATATACCCATCTTTTGGTGTTGCTATAATATCCAATACTTCCCCTTCCCCAATAAAGTCAGGAGCACTTCCAGCCTTGATATTGTTAAAGCCAATAAAATCAAAATTTTTCAAAGCCGCTTTTGTCATTGGCTTGTCATAGAAGGACCACAAGCGAATATCCTCCCCTCCTAAGCGCCATAATGCCGTACCTGCTAAATTTATTTCTGTAGCAAATCGAATAGAGTTAAAATTAGTAGCAGCATCTACAAAATAAACTTGGTGTAAGTGGTTTTCACTATCATAATATTGATAATCTAAATTGTAACTATCATTGTCAAAATCTATTTTAGCCTCACTATTTTTAGCATTTGCAATGGCTTGTTGATACGTGATATCGGTTGTTTTTAACACTTTTTTTTTATCCCCTAATTGCCAATCATGTCCAAATGCTGGAATTGCCAAGATTATTTTACTTGAAGGTACTTTACTTACCACGTCCACTACAGCAGCTTCGATCCATTTTTGTGAACTATTTGGGCCAGGTTTACTTTCAGCTTGGTGTTGATCATAAGCCATTAAAATCAAGTAATCATTGTATTTGCTTAGGGCTTTGAAATTATAGGCATCATTGAAAGGAATTATGTCTTGAGAGACAATAAATTTTTGCGCATGTAGTTGTTCATATAATTGTTGCTGAAATGCAATAAGTGGCTTATCAGAATCCATCATGATTTCCTCAAAATCTATGTTGACCCCAATAAAATTATACTTTTTTAAAACTGTTAAGATATCGTTAATTAGTTTTTGTTTTTTTTCGGGACTATTTAAAATGCGCTTAATGGTTTCCCCTCTAAACAATGATTTATAATTGTTGGTTAGCAATGGCATTATTTTAACGCCTGCATCCTGCATTATTTTTAAGGCTTTAGGATCAATGTTATCATACAATTGATCGGTATTAGGGTCAATAAATAACCACTCAGGAATAATTAAATTTAAATGTTTAATATTTTTTTGTAAGGAGCTAAAAGATTGTGCGGCATCCCAGTTAACATAAAAGCCAGCCCTTATCCCTAAACTATCACTAAAATAAATTGAATTGGATAAATTAAGGGGTTTATTGGTAGCTTGACCACAACCTAATCCTTTGGCCCATTGATAGCCAATTGCTTTTTTAAACCCTTTGTATTCTCTTTCTAATTTACTTTCTCTATAGTTTGTATTGGTATCTGTTAACACTCGTTTAATGGCAGTACCTTCCAATGGAATATCTGGTTGATTTTTATTCATTTCGTAAATTCCAATGTAAACGATGAATCCAAAAATAGGAAGTAAGAAAAGAAAAGAGCGTAATATCCATTTTGTACGCTGCCAACGCGTTTTATTAGGGGATTGAAAAATTTGCTTATTTTGATCCATATATGACCACAAAATTAAGCTTATTTTGAAGTACAATGGTATATAACTCCATCGTTAAATTTGCCAATTATTTGCAAATTTTTGTATTTCGAAATTTCATCAATTGTAATCACTTCAGGATTATCTTCATTGTTAAACCAAATTAACACTTGAGCAGGTAATTCATTGAAAATTGCGACTAATTTTTCGTATTTGCGTTCAGGTAAAATTTGAACATGTTGTTGGGTTCTAAAATATATAGCATGTGCTGCATTTGAATAAACAGGTTGATCCTTTAGAGAAAAAGACTTGTTGGATTTCAAATAATTTAAAAGCTCACTGCTTATAAACCAGTCGTCATCAGTATAGCCACCTATACCACCTTGTTTATTTTCATTTAAAGTTGCTAAATCCTCACGAGTATAGTGATAAATAGTAGGAACAAACAACGTTACTATGACTACCCTCAATAAAAATTTATTAAAATTTGTATTGACAAGTTTTAATACACTAACTAAATAAAAGCTAAGCGTAAAAAAACAAGGAATAAAAAAAGGAGCTAGTAATCGATTATTGATAGTCTCAAACCTTGAAATGGTAGCAACTATTAACATAAATGCAGAATATATTAACGTGAAGGTAGCTGCAATTTTTTCATAGGAATTATGTTCGATTCTGTAGATTAGTCGATAAATAAAAATACCTCCTATAACAATCAAAAATACAAAGCCGAATAGCATTGGGAAGGATTTTGTCCAATCAGAGAAAGGCAACCATTCACTGATAACCAAACCATAATATTTTAAGTTTTCAAAAAAAGGAGTTACCCCCTTTTGACGACTTCCACTAAGCGTTTGTGCTAAAATGAAATTCCTTATTAAATTAATTGTGAAAAATGAAACTGCAATAAAACCATATACAAAGGTATGCTTTATTTTTTTCTTCCATACTAAGTCATGGCTCATCAAAATCAGCATTCCTCCAGTTGCAATAACAGAAACACCTGCTAACCTAGTATCAGCTGAAATAGAAGCAATTAAAGCTAACAGTATTAAATGTTTCAAAGAATAAGTTTCAAAATACAATTTACTCACCCAAATAAATAAAATAACCTCAGTTATGAATAGTGTTTCAGACCAAAGCATAGTGTAAATCTCCAATAAACTTGGACTCAAAGTAATAAATAATAACACAACCCATTTAACCCATTTAACATGATTGGTTTTTTCTAGCATCACTCCACTTATGAAAATAGTAATGCCAAAAAGAAACGCATTGAAATAAGGAGCTATTTGTAAAAAATTTCCAAAATTTAATTTGAGTATCGATAACACAAATGGGTAGAAAACAGGAAACATGACAAATGGCTTATCATCAAATTGATAAAATCCTTTCCCCGCCAAAAAACTATCGGCAGCACTCAAATAATAAATAGAATCCGGGGATATTCCAAGTCCGCTATGCTGTGTTAAAAGTATTATTAATGACATGCCCAATATCGCAGCAATTAAGGAATCAATATTTGACCTAAATGATAACAAATGAATCTAATTTATTCAAAAATACACTCTTTAAAATAATAAACTAAACCTATATTTATTTATAAAAACTAAAGTTTAACTTAGTTGAAAAATGGATTATGCATAAAAGACAATTTATTAAGAACGTCCTATTGGCTGGAATTGGAACGCCTATTGGGATAGCAAGTTTTGCAAAAACATTTGCTGGTAAAAATAAGGTCTCTGCAATTAAACTCGCAAGTGACAACTCATTTTGGGATGAAATTAGAAATCAATATATCCTAAAACCTGATTATATAAACTTGGAAAATGGTTATTATAACTTTTTACCACAGCCGCTATTAAACAAATTCATTGATCATATAAAAGAAGTTAATTTACAAGGCTCTTATTACATGCGCACAGTGCAATTTGAAAATAAGAAAAAAGTAACAGAACGCCTTGCAGGTATTGCAGGATGTAGTTCGGACGAACTAATTATAACCAGAAATACAACCGAATCCTTGGACATGATTATTGGCGGTCTTGACTGGAAAAAAGGCGATGAAGCCATTATGGCTTACCAGGATTATGGAGCAATGTTAGATATGTTTGAACAGGTTCAAAATAGATACGGAGTAGTTCGTGTTATGTTATCTGTTCCCAATCATCCAAAAAATGATGCCGAAATCGTTAGCCTTTATCAAAATGCCATCACTGAAAAAACAAAAGTAATATTAGTGAGTCATATGATTAATATTTCGGGACAAATTTTACCTATTCGAAAAATTTGTGACATGGCCCATGCAAAAGGAGTACAAGTAATAGTTGATGGTGCTCATGCTTTTGCACATATACAATATAAAATTGAAGACCTTCACTGTGATTATTATGCTGCAGCTTTACATAAATGGCTAAGCACTCCCTTAGGTGCTGGCTTGCTATATGTAAAAAAAGAAAATATTAAAAAAGTATGGCCATTATTGGCAGACGGCGAAAAGGATGCAAATAAAATAAATCGATTAAACCATACTGGCACCCACCCTGTTCATACCGATTTGACAATAAATGACTCCATTGATTATTTTGAAATAATTGGTGCAGAAAGAAAAGAAGCAAGACTTCGTTATTTACAAAATTACTGGACTGAGAAAGTAAGAAATAACCCTAAAATAATAGTTAACACCCCCGCAGATCCTAGCCGAAGTTGTGCTATTGCCAATGTTGGAATAGTGGGCATTGATCCTGCAGATTTAGCAAAAAGATTATTAAAAGAACACCAAGTATTTACCGTCGCCATCGATTACGCAAATATCAGAGGGTGCAGAATTTGTCCAAATTTGTATACGACCACAACTGAGCTAGATCATTTTGTTGAAGCATTAACAAAATTGGCAAATGGTTAAAATTCCACATTTTGAAGCATAATTATTAACATTTGTTTGTTTTTGCGGTTTTTTGCATAATTTAATATCCCAAAACCGCATAATGCTTAAGAAAGAACGTCATAACTACATTATACATCAACTAAACCTACATAATAAAGTATTATGTGCGGATTTAAGCAGTAATATGAGCGTTTCTGACGATACAGTTAGACGTGATTTACAAGAACTATCCCAGGAAGGAAAATTAATAAAAGTACATGGTGGAGCTTTAAGCAAATCATTTCACACATCGTTTGACAGAGAATTGGTTTATAACATTGAAAATAAAAATTTAATAGCCAAAAAAACGGCAGCATTAGTACAAAATGGAATGTACGTTTTGACTTCCGGTGGCACTTCTATTTTAGAATTTGCGAAGTCATTAGATGCACAATTAAATGCTACTTTTTTTACTTGTAGTTTAAATGCAGCAATTGAATTTTCGCATCATCCTAGTATTGAAGTTGTCATGATTGGTGATAAAATTTCGAAGGACTCCATGTTAGCAACAGGCGCAAATGCAGTACAAGCAATTGAGTCGATACAAGCAGATTTATGTATCATGGGGATCAATTCAATGGATACGCAATTTGGCTTGAGTGAAAATGATTGGGAAGTAGTGCAAATAAAAAAAGCAATGATCAAGGCTTCCAAAAAAACGGTTTGTATTGGAATTTCGGAAAAATTGAATTCTCAACAAAAAATCAAAGTCGCTAATCTTGACGAGATCGATATTTTGATTACAGAGCTGGACCCTAACGATCCCCTATTGGCTCCTTACAAAAAACACGGAATTATCATCTATTAATAATTAAAACACAGTTATGAAACTAAAAAAAACAAAAAAGCCTATGCTAACTAGGCTAATGATGGTTTTGACACTGTTGTCTGGATTAAGTATTGCCAGCTATGCACAAGTTGTAATTAGCGGTAAAGTCACGAATCAAAAAGACAATAGCGCTATCGAAGGAATTTCGGTTGTTATCAAAGGCACTAAAAAAGGAGCCAACACAGATAACAATGGTAATTTTACCATTTCACACAATGCAAATACTGCATTTACCATTACCGCTTCAGGAGTAGGTTTTAAATCACAAGACATTTCAGTAGATCCTAAGGGAAATACAAAGAATCTTGCCATTGTATTAACAGAACAATATTCCAAATTAGATGAAGTAGTGGTTACCGGTACATCTGCAGGTACTACCAAGAGACAATTAGGTAGTTATATAAGTTCTGTAAGTGCCGATGATTTAACAAAAGGCGCAACCAGTAACGTATTAGCTGCTTTGCAAGGTAAAACGGCTGGTGCTCAAATTACCCAAAACAGCGGTGATCCAGCAGGTGGAATTTCAGTAAGATTAAGAGGTATCAGTTCAGTACTTTCTTCGTCAGAACCATTGTATATTGTTGATGGGGTTATCATCAATAACGCAACCAACAGAGTAACCAATACATCTGCAAACTATGATGGTGGTAACTTTGTAGGTACTATCGGACAAAGTAGAATGGTGGATATTAACCCAGCCGATATCGAAAGAGTGGAAGTTTTAAATGGTGCTGCTGCAGCTGCTACTTATGGTAGTAGAGCAAATGCTGGGGTTATTCAAATATTTACAAAGAGAGGTAAATCAGGCGCACCTAAAGTTACTTTCACTAGTACTTATACAAGTAGTTCACTACGTAAAAAATTAGATGTTAACCAATCACCTACTAAGTTTGGTGGACCTACTGATGGTGTTGGTGCTTTAACACAAGATATTATTACTGCCCCATTCGCTACAACTACCACTAATGTTACAAGATATGATTATCAAGATTATATTTTCAGGACAGCTGCAGGTACAGATAATAACATTTCAATAAGTGGCGGTACCGATAAAACAAAATATTATTTTGGAGGTTCTTATTTCATGAATCAAGGTATCATTAAGAATACCGATTTTCAAAGATTTGGATTTAGATCTAATATTGATCAAACCATTAACAAATGGTTAAGCATGAGTTTAGGTTTAAACTATACAAGATCAGGTGCTAATGAAAAACCCGATGGACAATCATTCTTCTCTCCTACTAACTCAGTTACCATTCTTGGAAACTTCCACGACATATGGGCAAGAGATGACAACGGTAATATTAAAGCAGTTGGAGAAAGAGGTAGAATTAATCCAGTATCAGTTATTGAAGACATCAAACAACAACAAGTAACTAGTCGTATTATTTCAAACTTAGGGGTTAAAATGAAACCAATTAAGAACTTAACAATAGACTACTTAATGGGTATTGATAACTATTCTCAAAATGGTACAACTTACATTCCTCCATATGCTTATAATGCAAACCCTGCATTTTATGGTGGTGGCTTAACATTGGATCCAACCCAAAATGGTTATGCAAGTACTGCTGCAAATAACTTTTTTCAAATAAACCATGATTTGAGTGCTAACTACAATGTTAATATAACAAATGATTTAGTTTCAACTACTCAACTTGGTTATTCACAACAATATGAAAAAAACAATTACGCATTATTGCAAGGACGTGGATTTGCGCCTTTCATTCAAACCGTAAATGGTGCAAGTACTGTATTACCAGGTGTTGATGATAGAAGTGAAATTTCAGTTACGGGTACCTACGTTCAACAAAATTTCAAATACAGAAATAATTTCTTCGTTACGGGTGCTGTAAGACGAGATGGTTCAAGTGTATTTGGAAAAAACCAACGTAACCAAACTTATAGCAAAGCAAGTGCTAGTTATGTAATTTCAAGTACTGAGCTTTGGAAAAACTTAAGTATCTCTAAATCCATTGATTTATTAAAAGTGAGAGTTGCTTATGGAGAAAGTGGAAACCTTACAGGTATTGGCGCTTATTCTAGATTTAATTCATATTCTTCTAATTCATTCTTAAGTAGAAGTGCATTAAACTCAAGCTCTACGCTAGCTAATGAAAATGTGAAGCCTGAGCGTCAAGCAGAAATTGAATATGGTATGGACTTAGGTATGTTTAATAATAGAGTTGGATTAACTGTAAACATTTATAATAAAAAAGTAACTGATTTACTTATCAATAGACAATTGGCCCCTACCAATGGCTTTGGTAGTTTATTAGACAACTTTGGTTCATTAGAAAACAAAGGTTATGAGATCATGTTAAGTTTGACCCCAATTCAAAATAAAGATTTGAAATGGGAAATGACTACCATTTATAATCACAATGAAAACAAGGCATTGAAAATTGGACAGGCATTAACTTTATTAAGTACCAATGCTGGTGCACCAGTAGCTATTATTGAAGGTCAACCAATTGGGGTGTTTTATGGTACCTACTTTGCCAGAAATACAGATGGATCATTTATAACGAATGCTGCAGGTATTCCACAAACTGCAAAAGGAACACAAACCAGTGTATTAAATCCTACAGAAACTAAAGATGCTGCTGGTTTACCAACTGGAACTGTTTTAAGAAAAGTAATTGGTAATCCAAATCCAAAATATACAGCAAGCTTTGTAAATGAATTTACTTATAAAAAATTATCATTACGCGCACAAATTGACATGGTAAACGGTGTTGATGTTTTCAATGCTGACTTTAGAACACGCCAAGGTGTAGGAAATGGTAAAGTTGCAGAGCAAGAGCAATTAGGAAAACTTCCAAGAGGATATATTAGTGGTGTATACGCAATTGAAGAATGGAGAGTTGATAAAGGAGACTATGTAAAACTTCGTGAATTATCACTTAGCTACAATCTAGGAAAAGTAGCTTTTGCCAATAATTTAAGTATCAACTTTAGTGGAAGGAACCTTATTTCATGGGATAAGTACAATGGATACGACCCAGAGGTAAACTCAGGTGGTCAAAGTACAATTTTAAGAGGAATTGACTTTGGAGCTACACCTATCCCTCGTACATTCAGTTTTGGAATCAAAGCTGATTTTTAATCCAACATTAAATAAATAAATGAATTATGAAAAAGATTAAATATATCATTCAAACCACTTTCCTACTGGGGATAGTTTCCTTAAGTAGTTGCAAGAAAGATTTTGTCAATCCTAACGCCCCTACTACTGATCAAGTATTTAGTTCTGCTAGAGGTTTAGTAGGCGTAAATATAGGTAACCAACGAACCTTTTCATTGGGTGGTGCTAGTGTAGTATATGGGGTGGTAACTACAAATGCATTCACAACCAATGAGGTTATATTAATGAACTCTGGAAATACTGCAGAATTCCAATTCAGTAAAGGTGGATCTAGTGTTGATGCCACCAATACGGTGCTTGGAAATATCTGGACCAATTCAAATAAAGTAATTTATGATGCCAATTCAGTTATTTCCGCAGCAGATGCTTTAAATGATAAAGGTTATGCCAGTGGACTTATTGCCCATGCATCAATCCTTAAAGCACTAGCTTTAGGCAGCATGAGTATGTTATGGGAAAAAGTTCCTGAAAAAATTGGCACAAATGTAAATTTCGTAGATAGAACTGCAGGTTTCGATGCTGCTATTGCAACTATTGATAATGCCTTAAGTAAAATAAATGCAAATGCAATTAGCGCTAGTTATACCTCTGATGCGGTATCTGGTATTGATTACGTAAACACATTATATGCTTTAAAAGCAAGATATTTATTATTTAATGGTAAAAATGCAGAAGCGATTACAGCAGCTAATTTAGTTGACCTTAGCAAAAAATCTACTTTTAATTATGATGCAGTTAGTACGAATCCAATTTTCACTGTTGCTACAGCTACCAATAACGTGTATCAGCCAATTGACTCAACTTTAGGCTTACCTACAGCACTTGCTCCAGCAACTGGTGATGGTCGTATTGCATTTTATACTTCCATCAATGCTACCGTTGCACCAAGATTCAGAATTAACGGATTTTACAATGCAACTACCGCCGCCATTCCGGTATACATTCCAAGTGAAATAACTTTAATTAAAGCAGAGGCATATGCAAGAACAGGCAATTTAGCATCTGCATTAACTGAGTTAAATAAAGTGATCACCAAAACAGCTGCAGCTGATCCATTTAAAGTTGGCGCTAACTTAGCTGCTTCAACAGCTTCAACAAGTGATGCCATTTTAACTGAGATATACAAAAACAGATGTATTGAATTATATATGTCAGGTTTGAAATTAGAAGACATGCGAAGATTTGCAAGAGCAACTAGTGAAAGAAAACGTAACTTCTTCCCTTATCCATTTAAGGAAAGAGATGGTAATCCAAACACGCCTGTTGATCCTAGTTTCTAATTAATAAATAATGAATATGAATAAGGCATTTAAAAGAACCACTGAAGAATCGTCTCATTATAATAATATTGAACAATTCTCTACCCTAGAGATATTAACCAATATCAACATAGAGGATCAAAAAGTTGCCTTTGAAGTAGAAAAAGCACTACCAACTATTCATTTATTAGTTGATGCTGTTACAGAAAAACTAAATAATGGAGGACGTTTATTTTATATTGGCGCAGGAACTAGTGGAAGACTAGGTCTTGTTGATGCAAGTGAATGTCCTCCAACATTTGGAGTACCAAATGATTTAGTTATAGGTATCATTGCTGGTGGTCACCAAGCCATGTTTCAAGCTGTTGAAAATGCTGAAGATGATTTAGAACAAGCTTGGCTTGACTTACAATGCTTTAAAATCACTAATCAAGACATAGTAATTGGAATTGCCGCAAGTGGCACTACCCCTTATGTTATTGGTGGTTTACAAAAATGTAGGTCCGCAGGAATTACTACTGGTAGTATTAGCTGCAATAAAAATAGTCCAGTTTCCATGAATGCCGACTTCCCTATTGAAGTGGTGGTAGGACCTGAATTTATTACAGGAAGTACAAGAATGAAAAGTGGTACCGCTCAAAAAATGGTACTCAATATGATTTCCACTTCCGTAATGATTAAACTAGGTAGAATTAAAGGAAACAAAATGGTAAATATGCAACTTACAAATCAAAAACTTTTCGACAGAGGAGTGAAAATGATTATGGATGAATTACCTACAAATGATGTACAGAAAGCTGCCGATTTATTATTAAAATATGGATCGGTAAAAAAATCTATAGAAATGGCTTTTTCTGAAAATAAATAGATTTGATTGCATAGTTACAACATGTAAAATTGAATTTAATTTTTCAGGCCCGCAATTGCGGGCCTTTTTTTTATACTTAATTCGGAAAACTTATTTTGCCCATCGTTACAGGAATTTTTGTGGCATTCCCACCTACATACATAGGCGAACCAGCAATACTTTCATTTGCTAATACTGCAAATAAAATTGCCTCTTTTGCATCAGGATGAATCCCTATTTCAAGGGAAGAAACAATTTCGATATTAGGCATTAAATGCTCGAGTTGATCAATAAGTAACTTGTTATGCATTCCACCACCACTTGTATAAATTTTAAATTTATCATTAATAGGAACGTGCATATAGATAGCATCCACGATAGTTTCGGCAGTAAATCGATTTAATGTTGCCATCATATCGACTGGAGAAATGTTCAGCAAATTGGCTTTGAGGATAGCTTCTTCAATAAAAGAAATATTAAATAATTCGGGACCAATTGTTTTTGGCAAACCAATTCGGAAGAATGTATTTTCTTTCATTTTATTTAATAATGCAATATTGACCACACCCTGATTAGCGATGACACCATCCTTATCATATTCTTGATTAAAATGTATTCTCATGAATGCATCCATGATGGTATTTCCTGGACCTGTATCGGTTGAAAAAACTTCGCTTAATTTGCAGCCGGCTGGCAAATAGGTATAATTAGCAATACCTCCAATATTTAATAACAATCTATTTTCATCAGGACTTGCACAAAGTAAATAATCACCATATACAGCTAATGGTGCACCCTCTCCTCCTGCAGCAATATGTTTTTGCCTAAAATCACTGACGGTAATAATATTCGTATGAACTGCTAAGTGATCGCCATCTCCAATTTGCAAAGTTGCAGGTCCAAATTCATCATTTGGATGTAAGGATTTAGGAGCATGATAAATGGTTTGACCATGACTTGCGATAATGTCAATAGCTGAATTAGATACCCCAAACTTAACTAAGGCTTCATTAATCATAGATGCATGTTGTAAAGCGATCCAAGGATTTAATAAGGTTAGTTTTTCCAATGACACCATCGACTTTGAAAATACACTTAAAATTTGCTCCTTTATATGTTTGTCATATGCTACTGTGGTGAATTGCAATAAATTAACCTTAGTATAAATTCCGGCACCTGATATCTCACACAAAGCAATATCCAATCCATCCATTGAAGTACCACTCATTAATCCTATAATTAGTCGGCTTTTTTTTTCTGCTAAATCATACAGTTTTTGAATACTAGGATGCATATACTTATATTGATTTTTAAAGGTACAAAATAGATGACTATCAACAGCATTCTGTCAATTTTCCACACATCCATTTATAAACTCATTTTCAATACCTTATATCATAACTTTGTCTTTATTAAATATTGTATTATGCTTAAAATTGGTGTGTTTGGTGTGGGGCATTTGGGTAAGTACCATTTAAATAACTGGCTAGAAATTCCTGAGGTAAAGGTTATAGGCTTTTTTGATCCAAGTAATGATAATGCTAAAGAGGTGGAAGAAAAATATGGCATCCCTCGTTATATGGACGAAGAAGCCTTGATTGCAGCATGCGACATTATAGATGTTGTTACACCTACCCATTTACATTTTCCAGTTTGTGAAATGGCAATTAAAACAGGTAAACATGTTTTTGTTGAAAAGCCAATGGCCAATACGATTGAAGAAGGAAAGGCTATTGTTCAAATGGTGAAAGAAGCGAATATTAAGTTACAAGTGGGTCATGTTGAAAGATTTAACCCTGCCTATACATCGCTTAAAAACGCTTCTTTAAACCCCCTATTTATTGAAGTGCATCGTTTAGCACAATTTAATCCTAGAGGTACTGAAGTAAGTGTGATATTGGATTTAATGATTCATGATATTGATATTATTTTAAGCATTGTCAAAAGCGATGTGAAAAGTATATCTTCAAGCGGTGTTGCTGTATTAACAGACACCCCGGACATTGCGAACGTTCGAATTGAATTTAATAACGGATGTGTTGCGAATTTAACGAGCAGT
>Ga0114959_10001085_pt1 | contig 24699 bp, 15 predicted proteins | sample C_130625_EF_Meta_FD_87317 | JGI IMG/M metagenome (GOLD analysis project Ga0114959, IMG submission 87317) | Freshwater microbial communities from Lake Croche, Canada to study carbon cycling - C_130625_EF_MetaG | ecosystem: Environmental > Aquatic > Freshwater > Lake | place: Lake Croche, Canada... | reverse complement strand
CTCCAATAATCCAATGAAGCTAGGCTATTGTAGCGTGTACCGACGTCACCAAAAGTACCATTGAGGGTGTTATTTCTATATTCAGTACCATTTCGATAATAAGTAAACCAAGAAAAATCAACGCTTTTATATTTAAACCTGTTGGTAAATCCTATAAGGAAGTTAGGCAATGCTGTTCCTAAAATCATTCTGTCATCAATGCCTTCGGTAGATGAAATTTGACCATCATTATTTGCATCTACCACTCGTACAGACCCGGGAACTTGCTTATACTTAATTGCTAATTCCTTATCAGCAGTTTGCCATATACCGTCAAATTTATAATCAAAATTAGATCTAATTGGATAACCTACAAAGAGCTTGTTTCCTTTATCTATAGTTTGTCCATTACTATTTAATTCGAGTAATTTATTATTGTTCTTGGTAAAGGTTATTGTACTATTCCAAGAGAGGTTATTCTTACTAATATTAACTGTATTCAAGGTTAATTCAATTCCTGTATTCTGGATTTTACCTACATTTGAAGTTACTTGCGAGAAACCAGAAGCGGTAGGAATTTTTTGATTTAAAATCAAATCCACCGTAGTTTTGTCGTAGACTTCTATACTACCGGCAATTCGGTTTTTGAAAACGCCAAAATCTACGCCAAAATTAAGTTCCTTGCTTCTTTCCCACCTCAAATCTTTATTTCCTAAATTTTGTGGGGCAAATCCAAAAGCGGCACTACCATCAAAGTCATAACCTGTATTTAATAAACCAGCCTGAGTGCTATAAGGGCTTACTGTAGCATTTCCGACTTCACCATAACTTACCCTTAGTTTTAAATTTGAAAATAAATTCAATTTATTCATAAAACCTTCATCCCCAATTCTCCACGCAGAAGCTGCTGAGGGGAAAAATGCCCATTTATTTCTCTCCGAAAGTTGAGAAGCACCATCCGACCTCCCCGTAAAAGTAACTAAATATTTGTTCTTGAATGAGTAGTTTATTCTGCCCATAAATGAGGTAATAGAGTTCTCTACCAGCGAACTACCGAAACTTGTAATTGTACCAGTATTCACAGCATACCAATCAGAGTCGTAGGGCAAATCCTTTACCGCAATGCTAGAGGTTTCCGCTCTCTGATAATAGGCACTCTGTAAGCCAGTGATGGTGATTAGATGCTTTCCCAAATCAAGATTATAATTCACAATGTTGTCGAGTGTGTAACTCCCAACGTATTTATTATCTAATTGAGTACGTGGCTTTGCACCAGTTTGAGCTTTCGACCATTGCCCTCTGAAATCGCCTATTCGGCTCGAACCATAAGTTCCTGAAAGAGATGATCGAAAACTTAATCCAGCTATTGGAGAATATTCAACAAAAGTATTGCCCATGATATTAGCAACCGTTGTTTGTAGTTTTGAGACATTAGGATCTACGTCGCTCAAAGGATTTGGTACTTGTTTATCATTGATACCCATCCAAATCGCCAAACCATTTACATTTATGTCTTGGTTTTCACTCGGATTGGCTAAATCTGCATAGTAGGGTGTTCCCGTTGGTCTGGCACGAAAAGCCCCTCTTAGAGATTCTTGCGACCCTAAATTTTGATCGGAATATGTTAAGTAAGTGGTAAAACCGACTTTGAAATGCTCCCCTAATTTGCTGTCTAATCCCGCATTGATATTATATCTTTTATAATTCGTACTGATTACGTTTCCGTCCTCTTGTAGATATCCCGCCGAAAACCGGTAAGTGGTTTTTTCTGTACCTCCCGAAACACTTATATTGTGGCTCATTTGCGTTCCAGGTTTGGTAACTAAACCAACCCAATCGGTGGTTATACCATTTTTTATGTTAGATAGTTCGGCAGCGGTATAGGTGGCGCCTGTTGCACCCTCTAGTATTCTGTCAGTGTAAGTTAATTTATAAAACTGTTCACTGCTTAATAATTTAGGCACATGTGCAGGTAGCTTCACCCCTACATAAGCATCGTAGCTCACACGAGGTTTTCCAGATATACCTTTCTTGGTTGTAACGATAATAACACCATTGGCACCCCTTGCTCCGTAGATAGCGGTTGAAGAAGCATCTTTAAGTACGTCCATTGATTGTATATCGTTTGGATTCAGGTTATTGATATCACCGCCCATCAAACCATCTATGACTATTAAAGGTGCTGTGGAGTTATTGATGGTATTTTCTCCTCTAATGGTAATGCTGTAGGTGCTACCCGGTCTGTTATCCGTCTTGGTGATTGTTGCTCCAGCTACTTGACCTTGTAGTGCCTTGGCTGCCAGTGTTGGGTTAGACCTTACAATATCCTTTGATTGAATAGATGACAAGGCACCCGTTAGGTCTTTCTTTTTCTGTTCGCCATAACCAACCACTACCACTTCCTCTAATTGCTTTAAATCAGTTTTTAAAATAATTTCTATACTAGTTTTGTTCCCAACTAAAACTTCTTGGGTTTCGTAGCCCACAAAACTAACTACTAAAATCGTTTTGTCATTTGGTATCATCAATGAAAATAGACCTTCTGCATCGGTACTTATTCCTCGGCTTGTACCTTTTATGGCAATGCTTGCGCCAATTATTTTCTCGCCTTTCTCATCCTTAATTGTTCCTTTAATGGGAACATCTGGCGGGGTTGATTCTTCTGAATGCATTAAACCTAACTTATGCTCGGCTCTTTTAAGTGCAATTTGCTTTCCAAGAATTTCGTAGTCTAATTTGACTTGACCGAGAACACTTCTTAACACGTCACCCAAAAGTGCATTCTCCATGGTAACACTAACATTGTTTTCAGTTTTAATAAGATTACTGTTGTAAATAAATCTTATCTCTGCGGATTTTTCAATTTCGTTCAGCACTTTTTTGAGCGGTTGCAGTACTGCCCTCACGCTTAATCTTTTATTCAATAATTCTTGAGAATAGCCTTCGTTAGCAAAGGTTACACCAACAAAAAAAATCGAAATTATTAGATGCGAAAATGTCACATTCATCACAGCCACAAGTGCCTTAACGTGAAATGATTTTTTGCTCATAGATAATAATTAATTAATATATTGAAAAATTTATTTAAAAAATCGACTGAATGTAATTTGAATTAGAGCCAGTACCCAAAAAATATTTACGCTTCAATAAAGGCAACCGTTGGATTTAATCACGAATTTATTGTCTACTTGTATATATGTGGCATCTAAGGCAATGCAGATCAATTTTATTTTTTCTAAAAGGGATTCATCCAGAAAATGAGCCGTTAGTTTGCAACTGGCTAGTTTTGTTTGATCAAAGATTATTTCAACATCATAGGTATTTTTCAATACTTCAAATACTTCAATAGCTGATGTATTCTCAAAATCGAATGCAATTTTTTGGATTGTTACTTCAGGCTGATTTTGCCTCTCTAATTGTGGCTTTTCGATTTGAAGTCCAATGCGGTTAATGGTTACCTTTTCATTTGCATTAATGACTAAACCTCCTAATAGGTTTCCATTTATTTTTTCCTGTTTATGTAAATCATTTTGAAGGAACACCTCCACTTTCCCTGATCTAACAATCACCGTACTTTCTTTTAATTTTGGGTTAGCTTTTATCACAAAACTCGTACCCAGAACCTTTGTAATCAGTTCGTTCGCATACACAAAGAATGGAATATTTTTATTTTTTTGCACTTCAAAAAATGCTTCGCCCGACAAGACGACCTCCCTTCTTAGCTTTCCAAAATGCTTTGGGGAATAACTTATTTTGCTGCTAGGTTGTAAAATAACGGTGCTTTCGTCGGGCAAAAATATCATCACTGGAGTAGCGGTGAGGTTTTCTTTTTCATATATCCCACTAGAATCTTTTCTGATATTTTCAACAAGATTTTCGTACGAAATTTTTGTGGGGTTTAAAAACGAAGTCCAGCTAATAAACATAACAATCATCGCTGAAGCTGCGATGCTGAACAATAACAAAACAGAAACTTTAGCGCTTTTCTTTTGTGCGAGTTCCGTATTTGTTTTATTTTCGATGATAACTGAAGCTCTTGTTCTGATTTTGTCGAACCCATGCTTGGTATCAATCATATATTGTGGGTTTTGTGATTCCCATTCGTCAAGATATTGATAAAATAACTCTTGATTTTCATCAATTTTCAACCAATCTTCAATTATTTTAAATTGAATAGAGGAATGCTTCCCATCCAAGTAATCGAAAATTATTTTTTTTGTAAGCGATGTTTTCATTTGAACACTTTTATGCACAGAAACTATTGTAAAGTAATATCCATCGAAAAAAATATCTTTTAATAATTAGCAAAATCAAATATTCATTCCTGAGTCAAAGAAAAAACTGACCAAAATGCTGCAAAGCCATTCAGATTTGAGTTCCTCTCGAATTTTTGCTAATGCCCTACTGATGAGCCGTTCAACTGCACTAACCGTTATTTGCATCTCGGTGGCTATTTCCACGTATTTTTTTCCTTCAAGCCTATTTAACTGGAATGCTTTCCTTGATTGTTTTGGAAGACTCAGAATAGCAAACTCTAACTTTTTAGTTAATTCTTGATAATTTAAAATTTCGTCAGGTTGAAGCACAGTTGAATTATCAAAATGGTCAAAATCAGATACTGAATTTTCGAAATTTGCAGACCTATTAATTTCTATTTTTATTGAATTGTAAGCCCTAAACCTAACTGCCGTGTATAAATACGAGCGAAAAGAGGTTGAAATATTTTGGTGCACTTTATTTTGCCAGAAATTAGCAAAGACTTCCACAACCACATCTTCTGCTATTTCTTTTGAGTAAACAAAGCGAATGGCATGATTACATAAATTTTTATAATATTTACGAAAAAGATATTCAAAGCCAATTTCAGGCGATTCCGCAAATTTATTCGCAATAATATATTCATCAGAAATAATTTTAGTTTCTGTTATGCCGTTCAGTAATCCCAAGGCTGGATTGCTTAAATCACTCCCCTGATGCTCAGTATTCGTTTGCATTATTCATATATTAAATCGTATATTTTTAGGACAAAATTCATTGAATTTACCCCACACTGTTTTTAATAATATTTTTTATCAAAAAAACAATATTATTTATATTCTTGACCGTGATTACGAGTCTTTGGTATTAAAGTATGAAACATTTGTTTATTTTTAAGACAAATTTAAAAAGGGAGAACGCTGCCAGAATTACTTAAATCTAAATTTCGGGATCCTTTCTAAGGCATTCGGGATCCTTTCTAAGGCATTTATTACTCAAAATTGTTGTTTTGGGAATGGGATTGTGCCCAAAATCATTAAAAATTTTTGCTTTAAAAATGCAAAAAATGGAAAGTGAAAAATTTAAAACTTGTGGAATATTTTATGTTGATTTTTAAGGGTAGACCCTAAAATACGGAATAGCACCCAGTTTAATTCGGGTAAAATGTTTCAGAATTATCTAAATCCTTTAATGATGTCAAAAATATTCTTTGTTGTTGAAGGATCAATCAGGACATGAAAAAAAACAGACAAATAATTCTGAAAAAAATACGTACCTTTTGCAAACGATAGCTTAAAATTAGAAGATTTATAAAGATGCTCGCAGATTAATAGGCGAGAGGGATATTTTAATAAAAGCCTTGGCTGGGTAGTTAAAAGTAAGTTTTTTCAGAACAATTAACAAAAGTATACCAAGGTAATATTTAAACTGGCTTTAAACCGATATTAGAGCGAAAATAAAATTTAACAAAAAAGCCTGATAATCAATTGATTATCAGGCTTTTACTATGTGGAGAATATCGGATTCGAACCGATGACCCCTTGCCTGCCAGGCAAGTACTCTAGCCAACTGAGCTAATTCCCCTTTTAGTTTTACAAAAGTAGGTAAAATGACCTAAAATGCAAAATTGAATAGGGAAAAACCTTAAAAATTTAGTCTGGCGCCAATTCCTCCTTGCGGGTGGAAATATAAAACGGCGGGAATCAACTCTACGTAAGCGCCAATTTCTCCAAAGATTGAAATTGGGGAGCTTGGTAGAAAATATTCCAATCCAGCTTGTCCTAGTCCACCAAGTCCCGTAGCGGGTGTTTGATCCCTGTAAGGTATACCGTTTAATGTTTTGTCTTCTGAATAGGTACGAGAAGTAAATTGAGCGCCAAAGCCATAATAGTTTTTCAGGCGACTTGTCATCTGGTTGTGCCACAAATATACACCGCTAAAAGATAAGCCGGCACCATCAAATGAACCAGTTTTGTAATTACTTCTTAAGCCCCAAAAAGCGCCGTAAACACCAACGGTTACTTCAATAGCATTTTCATCATTATTTAAATAATGACGGATATTGAGGCCAGCGGGGTCGCCAAGTTTTGCCCCAATTGCCCAGCTTTTTTCTTGCGCTTGGGTGGATAAATAACTGATAGTCAATAGAATAAGTAATAAATATCTTTTCATTTTTATTGATTATAATGGTTTGTATTGTTTCAAAAGATTTACAAGAATATTGTTTTCTTCGGCAGTTCCGATAGAAATTCTCAAGGATTCATCGCATAAAACTACCTTTGAACGGTCTCTGACGATGACTTTTTGCTGAATGAGAAAATTAAAAATGTTTTTTGCTTCTGTAAATTTGACTAACAAAAAATTCGCATCGGAAGGGAATATCTTTTTTACAATTGATAGTTTTTCCAATTCTAAAATTACTAAATCTCGATTTATGTTTAATGTTTTCACCGAATTTTTTACAAATTCAAAATTATGAATATTTTCCAACAAAGCCTCCTGCGTTGGACCGCTAATGTTATAAGGATATTTGATTTTATTCAATAATTTAATCAACTCTTCATGCCCAAATGCCATGCCCAAACGCAATGAGGCCAATCCCCATGCTTTTGAAAAAGTTTGCAAAACCATCACGTTAGGGAATTGGTCTAAATCAGGAATAAAGGATGGTTCATCAGAAAAATCGTTGTACGCTTCATCAATAATAACAATACCATCCTGAAAAGTTTCAATGATCTTCAAAATTGCGTTTCTATCAATCAAATTTCCCGTCGGATTATTAGGTGAACAGATAAAAATCAACTTTGTTTTCGCATTAATAGCAGCGATTATTTTATCTGTATCTAATTGATAATCAGCCGTAAGTGAAATTTTCTGAATTTGAACATTATTCACCGCAGCGCTCACTTCGTACATCCCGTAAGTGGGAGGGAGGATAATAATGTTATCTTCTTTTGGTGCACAAGTTAAGCGGATAATTAGATCAATGGCTTCATCGGAACCATTTCCCAGAAAAATTTGTGAGGGGCGACATCCTTTAATGGGGGCAATTTTCTCCTTGATCTCCCATTGATACGGGTCGGGATAACGATTCCAATTTTCGGGTGTAACCGAACCCAGGGGGTTTTCGTTTGCATCCAAAAAGGTGCCCTCTTTCCCAGTGTATTCATCACGTGCCGACGAATAAGGAGCGAGGCTTAAAATGTGCTGCCGCACGATATTTTGTAAATTGAAACTCATATGTGTATTATAACCTCACCCTAACTGCATTTGCATGAGCCTCCAAAGATTCCGCCGTTGCCATTTCGATAATGGTTTTTCCTATGTTTTGAATACCGACTTGGGAGATGTGTTGCACCGTAATTTTTTTCATAAAACTATCCAAACTCACGCCCGAATAGGCTTTTGCGTAACCATTGGTGGGTAAGGTATGATTTGTTCCTGAGGCATAATCTCCCGCCGATTCGGGTGTATAATTTCCTAAGAAAATAGAACCTGCATTGTAAATTTTTTCAGCAATTTCCTCCGCATTTTCAATCGACAAAATTAAATGTTCAGCGGCATACTCGTTCAATATTTCTAAAGCAATATCCTGATTCTCCACCAAAACCGCTTGCGAATTTTCGAGTGCTTTCGAGGCAAATTCAGCCCTTGGTAAAACCGAAACTTGTCGGTTAAGTTCCTGATTTACCGATTCAATCATTTTTTCGGAAGTAGAAACCAACAAAACTTGCGAATCAGTACCATGTTCGGCTTGTGACAATAAATCTGCCGCTACAAAAATTGGATTTGCGGAATCATCTGCATAAACGGCCACTTCCGAGGGGCCCGCTGGCATATCAATGGCAATTCCTTCTTTATTAATTAACATTTTTGCTGCGGTCACGTATTGATTTCCAGGGCCAAAGATTTTATAAACCTTCGGAATACTCTCCGTTCCGTAGGCCATTGCTGCAATGGCTTGAGCACCGCCAACTCGAAAGATTTTTGAAATTCCACACAATTTAGCCGCAAAATAAATGGCAGGGTGCGTGGAAGGTGTACATAAAATAACCTCACGACAATTCGCAATTTTGGCGGGTATTCCTAGCATCAAAACCGTTGAAAATAAGGGTGCTGTTCCGCCCGGAACGTACAAACCAACTTTATCAATCCCCACCGATTTTCGCCAACATGTTACGCCAGGCATCGTTTCAATTTTTTCAGGAACCGATTTTTGAGCTTCGTGAAATTTGTGAATATTATCGTAAGCTTGTTTAATCGCCGTTTTTAAGTCTTCTGATAATTGATTTTCGGCTTGTTGAATTTCCACTTCAGTAACTTCCAAAGAATCCAAAGTTACTTGGTCAAATTGCCGTACGAATTCACGGATGGCAGCATCTCCTTCGGCTTTCACTTTTCTCAGAATGGGCAAAACTCTCTCCTCGATCACCGAAATATCTTGCGTAGGTCGAGTAAGTATTGATTTATAAGCTGATTTATTTGGGTATCTTAAAATTTTCATTTTTTCATTTTAAACCTTTGAGTACAATTTACGCATTAGTAAATAGTTTTAAGCAATCACGATTTGCTAAATTGCTTATTTAGTTGATAATCGCTTTTTGTTAATAGATCATCTTCTCAATCGGCATTACTAAAATTCCTTCTGCGCCAGCTTCACGTAGTTTTTCAATATTTTGCCAAAAATCATTCTCATCAATTACCGAACTCATTGCCGACCAACCCGACTGTGCCAATGGCACCACTGACGGTGCTTTCATGCCTGGTAATAACTTTGAAATAGTGTTTATATTTTCGTTTTTCGTATTCAAAACAACATATTTACTATTTTTTGCTCTTTGGACGGCATCAATTCTGAATAAAATTTGCTTCAAAATGTCTTGCTTTTTTTGGTTCATCGTTGGGCAACCAATCATAACGGCCTCTGAAAAGAAAATTTTCTCAACTTCTTTTAAACCATTGCTTAATAAGGTGCCTCCTGAAGAGACAATATCACAGACAGCATGGGCCAGTCCAATACTTGGTGCAATTTCAACCGATCCAGAAATTTCATGAATTTGAGCAGTTACTCCGTTCTCTTTTAAAAAATTGCCTAAAATAATTGGATAGGAAGTTGCAATGTCTTTTCCTTCTAAATCTTGAATTGAATTATACGTCTCTTCTCGTAGGACTGCAATAGATAAACGACATTTCGAGAATCCTAAAAGTTTTACTTCAGATACATTTTTATGCGATTCCACTTGGACATTTTGCCCAACGATGCCGATATCAGCAACGCCATCTTCTACATACCCTGGAATATCATCATCCCTGAGAAACAAGAATTCTGCAGGAAAGTTTGACGAATTAGCTTTTAATTTACCTGCCCCATTGTCGAATTTGATACCACACTCTTTAAAAAGGTTGAGCGAATCATCACTCAAACGTCCAGATTTTTGGACTGCAATTCTTAAAATTGTATTATTCACGATTTGTTTTTTAATGATAATTTTGACGTGTGATTTGTAGTTAAAAATTGTGAGCAGCCTAAATGATCGTCTCAATCGCAATCGCTCATCCCCGATCACAATTTGTCATAAAACAAAATTACTCAATGAAATTTAGCTTTCAGGTTCTTTTCTGGAAAATGTAATTATTTCACTTAAATTTCTCCAATCAAGCGATAAGAGTGGGATTATTCTAATTCATAGTGGGCTGAGATATTTGAAAATAATCTGTAAAGAAACGAATTATTAATACAAAGGGTTAAATCTTGTTTTTTATCTCAGCCCAAAAGACAAAAAAAGCAACCTCATCGAGACTGCTTTTCCGAATTACACTTCATCAACAAACTAAAAACCAAATAAAGCTACGGTTTAACTCGGTAGCCAATTCAAAGTTTTGAGAATTAATATAAATAATTCAAGACATTTTGTCAATATTATTCTCAAATATTCAAATAAATGGCTGTAGGAGAAGGACTCGAACCTCCACGGTGAGATTAGATATAGTACAAAGTCCGGTGGTCTACCCCAGTCTATCTTTCGATAGGCATTATACTAATTTTATTTCATGTTCACCACCCCCGAGACAGGAGGGTACGTCTGCCAAATTTCATCACCCTACAAGGTAAATGTATTTACAACATGACAAAATTAATATGTTGGCTTATATTTTGCAAATATTTAATAAAAAAATAACAAAATTTATAATATTTTTAAAAATAAGCTATATTTGTTACCATATATGTAATAAATGTTTTGGAAAAGGGCTTATTTTTAACATTTTTTCAATCTGATTTTCGTCTTTTTATCAAAGAAATGATCTATCTGGTGCAAATATCAGCAATTTATAACATTTGCAATCGGCTTTTTTTTTAAAGTATTTAGGAAATTGGTCACATTCGTTGACATGATAAAATTTAACAAAAATAATTATGATTAATAAAAATGTAATAATTGATGAAGTCGACATGAATATTTTGAGCCTATTGTCTCAAAATGCCAACCTGCCGTATACTGAAATTGGCAAAAAAATTCACGTTTCGGGTGGTACGGTTCACGTGCGCATGACCAAAATGGAGGAGGCTGGAATTGTTATCGGCGCTCAGTTAGTCATTGACCACACTAAATTAGGTTGGGACATTTCGGCTTTCCTCGGAATTTATTTGGATAAAAGTTCACTTTATGAAGACGTCGCAAAGCAATTGACCGAAATTCCGGAAGTAGTAAACATCAACTATACCACTGGAATCTATTCAATTTTCGCTAAAATTGTTTGTCGGGATACAGTACATCTAAGAGAAGTTCTACACGATAAGATTCAGAAAGTTCAAGGGATTCAAAGGACCGAAACATTTATTTCCTTGGAAGAATCATTAAATCGCTCTGTTCCTCTGCAACGCTGAGTAACAAGCTTGAAGCGTGTCCTAGGGATTATGCATCCTTTAGAGCTGTTTATTTAAACTTGTTAACGCACTTCTGAATGCTAAAATAGAAAAATTCTAAACAAGCGAACCTTTGTAAGCGTTTTCGGGTTAATTTTACAGGATAATGACTGAATTTAGTCGTGGCCAATAACTAATTTACGACACCAATAAAATGGCAAAGGAAGAAATAGATATTTTAGAAGAAGTAACCTCCTCGGAGTATAAATACGGTTTTCACAACGATTTCGAAGCGGATGAAATTCCTGCGGGTTTAAGCGAGAGTGTTATCCGACAGCTTTCGGCCAAGAAAAATGAGCCTGAATGGATGTTGGAATTGCGTTTGAATGCTTATTCATTGTGGTTAGAAATGACAGAGCCTAAATGGGCAAATGTTAATTACATACCCGTTGATTATCAATCTATCAAATATTATTCGGCTCCCAAAGCAGCCAAAGTTGTGGATTCTATGGATGACATCGACCCAGAGTTACGTGCTACTTTTGAGAAATTGGGTATATCCTTGAAAGAACAAAAACGGCTATTGAATGTTAAAGATGGCGAGGAGCTTTCGGGAATTGCCGTTGATGCCGTGATTGATTCAGTTTCAGTTGGAACGACCTTCAAGGCAGATTTGGCTAAAAGAGGCATAGTATTCTGTTCTATTTCGGAAGCAATTCAAGAACATCCTGAATTGATTAAAAAATATATGGGTTCGGTTATTCCTGCTAAAGATAATTTTTTTGCGGCCTTGAATGCCGCCGTTTTCTCGGATGGCTCTTTTTGTTATATTCCCAAAGGTGTTCGTTGCCCAATGGAACTTTCAACTTATTTTAGAATAAATGCTTCAGGAACTGGGCAGTTTGAAAGAACGCTAATCGTTGCGGATGAAGGTTCGTATGTGAGTTATTTGGAAGGTTGTACCGCTCCACAACGGGATGAAAATCAGCTTCATGCTGCTGTCGTTGAGATTTTTGCGCACGCTGATGCAGAGGTGAAATATTCAACCGTGCAGAACTGGTATCCTGGCGATAAAGAAGGGAAAGGCGGTATTTATAACTTTGTAACAAAACGAGGTATTTGTGATGGCGCAAATTCGAAAATCTCTTGGACTCAAGTAGAAACGGGTTCGGCAATTACTTGGAAATACCCATCTGTTATTCTGAAAGGCGATAATTCTATTGGAGAATTTTATTCCGTTGCCGTTACAAACAATAGGCAACAAGCTGATACGGGCACAAAAATGATTCATATCGGTAAAAATACCAAATCAAGGATTGTTTCGAAAGGTATCTCGGCGGGTCAGTCTCATAATTCGTACAGAGGTTTAGTGGAGGTGATGAAACGGGCAGACAATGCTCGTAATTTTTCGCAATGCGACTCTCTTTTGATGGGTGACCGTTGCGGTGCTCATACATTCCCCTATATTGAAGTTAAAAACAAAACCGCCACCGTTGAACACGAAGCAACGACTTCTAAAATTGGTGAAGATCAGTTATTTTATTGTAATCAACGAGGAATTTCAACGGAAGCAGCGGTGGCTTTAATCGTAAATGGATATGCCAAAGAAGTTTTAAACCAATTACCAATGGAGTTTGCGGTGGAAGCCCAAAAACTCTTAGCGGTTTCTCTGGAAGGTTCGGTGGGATAACCGCACTTAGTTAGCTGTAAAGACGAAGAAATGGCTTTTATTTTTTGAAAATAGGAGCCATTTCTGTGGTTTTTTTTCACGAATTTTCCCAAAGATAGGCAATAATAAAATTTGATTGTTCCCCTAAAAAAAACTTAAAAAAGAAATCAATCTATCTTTAATAGTTGTTCATAATTTGATTTTCGATCTTCGCACATAAATATGATATTTAATAATTTGACCAAATAAAATCGGGTTTGAATTTGTGTTGATTAGTTGAATATTTGCCTAAAGGATTTCTCCTAGCGCCTTTGTTCGCCCCCGCAATCCTCCGGTGTGAATGACTACAATCGTCGAATTTTCTTTAAATTCTCCCTGTTTTATCATTTCGTACACACCAAACATCATTTTTCCCGTATAAACTTGTTCTAATTTTATGGTAGGATTGCGTTTCTCAAATTGAATAATAAAATCAATTAGTTCGGGTGTCGTTTTGCCATAATTATTAAAAATATAATCCTTCGAAATGTCAAATTCTTTGTCATTGGTGACCAATTTTGAAACAAAATTCATCATCAGGCCTTTGTCATTTATCACTGCAAAGCCAATGGCTTTCGTTTCTCCCCGCAATCCAGAAACGATTCCTGCCAGCGTTCCCCCCGTTCCTGCGGCCACACAAACGTAGTCGGGCGTAATTTGTTCATAAATTTCATCCATCATTTCAACTACTCCTTTAATGGCTAGTTCGTTGGAACCCCCTTCTGGAATTACAAAAAAATCATCCTGATACTGTCTGGTAATATTATCTTTGAATCCGTAATTTAATCTTGTTAAAAAAAACAAATCCATCCCATTGATATTTGAGGACTTTAAAATTTCGTTGGAATGTGGGGTTAATTCATCCCCTCGAATAATGCCCATCGTCTTAAAACCAAATTCTTTACCTGCCGCTGCCGTTGCATAAATATGATTTGAATACGCTCCGCCAAAGGTCATTAGACTATCAAATCCTTTTTCACGAGCTTCGATGAGATTATATTTAAGTTTCCGCCATTTATTTCCAGTAATCTCTGGATGAATTAAATCATCTCTTTTGATGAATAAATTGATGGGAAAATTTTTCAAAAATGAGTCTTCAATTTTTTGTAATGGGGAAGGAGGTAATTGAATCATGGCAAGAATGTTTTAAATTTGAGTTAATATTGGCGAAAAGGCTGATAAACACAAATATATGCAAGATTTAGAAGAAGATTTCGAGGAATTATATGAACATCATAGGATTGAAGTTGATAAAGGACAAAGTACAATCAGGGTGGATAAATTTTTGATGACAAAATTACAAAATGCTTCAAGGGTAAAGATTCAAGATGGAATTGATTCTGGTTTGGTAAAAGTAAATGATTTAGCTGTAAAAGCTAGTTATAAGGTTAAGCCTTTGGATGTAATTACAGTTTCCTTGACCGAACCAATCCGTGACCATGAAATTATCGCTCAAGACATCCCATTGGATATTGTTTATGAAGATGATGAATTATTGGTTGTTAATAAACCTGCAGGAATGGTTGTACATCCGGCTCACGGTAATTGGGATGGTACTTTGGTGAATGCTTTGGTTTTTCACTTTCAAAATTTGCCAACGCATCGCAATGGAGAAATTCGTCCAGGATTGGTTCATCGCATTGATAAAGACACTTCTGGACTTTTGGTAATTGCAAAAACCGACCAAGCCATGACCCATTTGGCTAAACAATTTTACGATCATTCTATCGAAAGAACCTACAACGCTTTGGTTTGGGGAGAACCCAAATCTGATGAAGGAACCATTGAAGGAAATATTGGTAGAAGTTTGAAAGACCGCAAAATCATGGCAGTTTTTCCGGATGGTTTTCAAGGAAAAGAAGCTGTTACGCATTACAAGATTTTGAAAAAACTACGTTATGTTTCGCTGATCCAATGTAAATTAGAAACAGGGAGAACGCACCAAATTCGAGTGCATTTAAAATTTATTGGCAATACGCTTTTTAATGATGAAACCTACGGGGGTAACAAGCCATTGCGAGGAACTTTATTTTCAAAATACGAACAGTTTGTCAGTAATTGTTTTAAAATGTGTCCACGACAAGCCCTTCACGCTAAATCTTTAGGTTTTATTCATCCCAAAACGAATGAATTTATGCTTTTTGATTCTGAACTTCCCATCGAAATTCAAAATGTAATTGAGAAATGGGAAGGATACGTGAACAATGAATAATGTTAGTTATTGGGTTTCGGGTGTTAGTTCAGCGTATTTTCTCAGCGAGCACCTAAGTACACAACCATTAATTTTAAAAATAGATTTATTCTGATAAACTGTTTATCGCTAATCACTTGGTTGAGCGCATATAAATTTTCGTCAAATTAAATGTTAAACTTTAACACTAATGGATACTTCTAGAATAATCTCTTGAATACTTCATCGAATTTCTTGGGATTGAAGAACGAATAATGCTTGCGAAGAAGGTAAAACCGTTTAGTTTCACATTAAAGGCGATAATGAAGTTATTAGATACGTCTAAATAAATCCTCATCTCGTAATTAAAAAATTTGAAAGAAATGACTCATTTTTTGTGGGTCTAAATGCTGAAGTAATTTATAACTTTTAAGAAATGTCTGTAATAATTCGTGATGCCGTCCGTGGAGACGTGCCTATAATGTTTGAGTTGATTAAAGAATTGGCTCTTTATGAAAAAGCCCCCGAGCAAGTGACCAATACGATTGAACAAATGTATGTGGACGGTTTTGGTGAAAACCCAAGCTACGGAACGATTGTTTCTGAAGTAGATGGAGAAATTGTAGGCATGGCGCTTTATTATTATCGCTACTCTACTTGGAAAGGGAAACGGCTTTATTTAGAGGATCTAATTGTATCCGAAACCATGCGTGGTAGAGGTTTAGGTGAAAAATTATTGAATGCTGTCATCGAAAAAGCTCGTCAAACCTTGTGTACAGGTTTAATGTGGCAAGTGCTAGATTGGAACGAACCGGCGATTAATTTCTATAAAAAGTTCAGTGCTAGATTTGATGAAGGTTGGGTGAATGTACACCTTGATTTTTAAAGAGGCGTGGGGTTAATTTTTTTTAAATAAACCTTTCTACCTAACCCCTAAAACCCAAACCCCAACTCCTAATTATGAATAAATCTTTTCAAATTTCTATTGATACTGGCGGGACTTTTACCGATTGTTACGCTACTGACAATTTTGGCATTGAATATCGAACCAAAATTCTCTCAAATAGTACTATCAGAGGTGAAGTTATTGAGCATATTTCAGGTAATAAATTTAAAATAAAACAAGCTTGGCTATTAAAAAGAGATATTCTGGCTGATTATTTCTTTTTGATTTTGGGTCATAATTTTAAAGCGAAATTAGTGTGTTTTGATGTGGAAAATTCTGTAATTGAAATTGATCAGAATTTACCAGAAGCGCTCAATAATCAAGTATTTAGCTTTGCTTTGACCGCTGATGAAGAAGCGCCCATTTTGGGAGTAAGGCTTATTACCGAAACGGGATTATCGGAAATATTTCCAGAAATTTCCCTGCGAATTGGCTCCACGAAAGGTACGAATGCACTGCTGGAGATGAAAGGAGCCAAGACCGCTTTTGTTGTTACGAAAGGTTTTAAAGATTTATTAGTGATAGGAAATCAAGCTCGTCCAGATATTTTTGCGCTGAATATTGTCCGTCAAAAACCACTGCACGATGTGGTTGTTGAAATTGATGAGCAAATTAATTTTGAAGGCGTAATTATTAAAGAAGTGAATTTAGAAAGTACAACAAGCTTCACGCTGACTTCTAATAATATTGGACAGGCTCTAGCCTTTTCAGCATTGATCCAATCTCTTAAAAATTTAGGAATTGAGACGATTGCTATTTGCCTTAAAAATGCTTATCGAAATAATATCCACGAAAAAATAGTAGGAAAATTATTCTCAGAACATTTCAAATTCGTTAATACTTCTACCGAATTAAGTCAACAAATCAAGTTTGTTAATCGGGCAGAAACCACGGTTGTAAATGCTTATTTATCCCCTATTATTTCAAATTATCTTCAAAAAATACAAACTAAATTACCCTATCAAGATTTAAAAGTCATGACCAGCGCTGGAAGTTTGGTGAAATCCGATTCTTTTTATCCCAAAGACAGTCTTTTTTCTGGGCCAGCGGGAGGTGTTGTGGGCGCCTCGGTAATTTCTCAACAAGCAGGATTTCAACATTTTATAGCTTTTGATATGGGTGGAACGAGTACGGATGTTGCTCGTTTTGATGGTCAATTTGAGTATCAATTTTCTCAAAAAATAGGAAATGCACACATTTTTAGTCCTTCGTTGGCCATTGAAACGGTTGCGGCGGGTGGCGGGTCAATCTGTAGCTTCGATGGTTATAAATTATCCGTGGGTCCAGCGAGTGCAGGTTCTACACCTGGACCAGCTTGCTACGGAGCGGATGGCCCATTAACAATTACCGATGTAAATTTATTATTAGGAAGACTCGATGCGTCTCAATTTTCTATTCCAATTTTTATAACAAAAGCGGAAGAAAGATTGCAAGAAATTTTACTAAAGTCTAATAATGAGTTAAATCGAGAGGATTTGTTGGAAGGTTTTAGAACAATTGCCAATGAAAAAATGGCGGAAACAGTTCGCAAAATATCTATATCAAAAGGCTACGACACGATCGATTATGCCCTCGTATCCTTCGGCGGCGCTGGCGGAGTGCATGCATGTGGTATTGCTGATTTGTTGAATATTTCAACGATTCTATTACCGAAAGATGCGGGGATTTTGTCGGCTTATGGTATTTCGCAAGCCAAAATAGAGCGATTTGCAGAGGATTCCGTATTGCAAATTTTTGACGAAAATTTTTGTAAAAATCTTTGGATAAATTTTGAAAAATTATCGGATGAAGTTTCTCTAAAATTAGAAAATGACGGCGTTTTAAATGCAAATATTCATTTTAAAAATCATTTTTTATATTTGAGGTTCAAAGGGCAAGATGCTAGTTTAGAAATAGAATGGTCTGATTTTGAGCGTGTTATCGTTGAGTTTAAAGAAAAATATATTGCAGTTTATGGGCATTGGGTCGAAGATAGAGCCATCGAAATTGAAAGTATTCGTGTAATTGCCTGTGAAGAAAACTCACTTAAAAAAATAGAAAATTTTGAGGTGCAAAATTGTGCAGAATACTATCCAATTCCTTCGCATTTTGCCGAATCATTTGTTGAAAATCGTTATCAATCTGTCCCCATTTTTATTCGTGAAAATTTAAAAATAGGGGCTAAAATAACTGGCTTTGCACTTTTATTGGACAGATTTAGTACAACCGTGATTGAGAAAGATTGGGAATTTAACCTAGATAAAAATGAAACAGGACGACTTGCAAAAGTAGTTCACCATGTTGATTCATTTATTCTTGGGAATCGAGAAGAAATAGAGCTTGAATTATTCACCAATCGCTTTATGTCTATTGCAGAGAATATGGGCGTGCTTTTACAAAGAACTTCTCTTTCTGTGAATGTAAAAGAACGCCTCGACTTTTCATGTGCTTTGTTGGATTCCGAGGCTGAATTAATTGCCAACGCACCGCACATTCCAGTTCATTTGGGTAGTTTGGGTGTTTGCGTAAGAAGCGTTTTGAAGTATATTAACCTTGAAAAAGGGGATGTAGTTATCACCAATCATCCCAAATATGGCGGTTCGCATTTACCCGATGTCACACTGATATCTTCTGTATATTCGATTGATGATCAATTGATTGGATACGTAGTTAATCGATGTCATCATGCTGAAATCGGGGGTATTCGTCCGGCTTCTATGCCCCCGAATTCTACTAATTTAGCCGAAGAGGGCGTTGTCATTCCACCTATGTATTTGGTTCGACACGGAAAAATTTATTGGCAGGATATTTCCAATGTTCTAACCTCTGCCAAATACCCAACTCGTTCCTTAGCCGAAAATTTAGCGGATTTGAATGCAGCATTGGCCGCTAATCGAAATGGTGAATTAGCGCTACAAAATTTGGTTTCTCAACACGGTTTGGATAAAGTACATTTTTATATGAATCGCCTCAAAACCTATTCTACCCAAAAAATGATAGAGCGTTTACAGTCCTTTGGGAAAGGGGTGTATAAAGCAGTCGAATTTTTGGACAAAGAAAGTATCACAGTTTTACAAGCCGACCGAAAACTTGAGGTTAAAGTTCAAATCTCTGCTGATGAATGTATTATAGATTTTTCTGGGAGCAGTCAAACGCATCATGGGAATTTGAATGCTAATATTTCTATTGTAAATTCTGTGGTTGTTTACGTGTTAAGATTGTTGCTGAATGAAAATATTCCTTTGAATGATGGAATTCTAAAAGCTGTAAAACTAATAATTCCCGAAAATTCGATGCTGAACCCAGATTTTCTAGATAACCCAGAAAAATGCCCTGCCGTGGTGGGGGGCAATGTTGAATTGAGCCAAAGACTAACCGATACACTTTTAAAAGCTTTTGGTATTGTGGCCTGTTCGCAGGGTACGATGAACAATTTTCTATTCGGAAACGACAAATTTGGGTATTACGAGACAATTTGCGGCGGAAGTGGAGCAGGTGAAAATTTTTCGGGAACGTCGGGCGTACATACGCACATGACCAATACCCGAATTACGGATGCCGAAGTCATGGAATTACGTTATCCTGTTTATTTACACCGCTTTGAGTTGAGAGAATATTCGGGAGGAAAAGGACTTTTCAGCGGTGGAGATGGTATAATTAGAGAGGTTGAATTTTTAGAAAAAGTAGATGTTTCTTTAATTAGACAACATCAAGAACAACAACCTTATGGATTGAAAGGCGGCGACAATGGCAAAATCGGCAAACATTTACTACAAAAAAAGGATGGGAATTCGTTTTCAAGTAATGAGTTTTCCGCCGAAAATGGAGATATTTTAACGATTTGGACACCTGGTGGGGGTGGTTTTGGAAAAGTAGAATGAAATACAATCACTTAAAAATTATTGCTTCAAGCGCTTGATTGGGTGCCTTTACTTTCTATGCCGGAATTGTTCTATCCTCCGAAATACATGTTTCAGGCTTGCACACTGAAATGGAATTTTTCACCCAGCAGGTCACTATTTATTTTAATATTTTTAGTTTAGCAACTTTTATACTTAATGAATGCCTCCGTGCTCGAACATCAGCAGGGTACAACAAATTAGTTAGGGCGGCAAATGATGGCCATTTCTCCAATTGGTATTTATCTATTATTGCGTTACAATTAAACTGAATTGTTAGATTTTGGAAATAATAGAATTAATAATTCTGTTATTTTATTGTTACATCGACTTTATTTTTACGTGGAAACGTTGATTTAGATGGTGATTAGTTTCTTATGGTCCGGGGGCAGTGAAGGATAATTTGAAATAACTTTTGGGATGGAATGAAAATAGGAGATATGATGCAATACATTTTTAATTGTGTCTATTTGATTTCTAGAAATTTTTTGCTACGCTCTGGAAGTCTTTCGATTTACTGAGCGAAAATCTTCATAAAGATTTTCGCTCAATAAATCGACTTTCGTTCACATACCGTCCTTTTTCACGGGATAAAATGATTTCTGCAGCACGTTTACCCATGAGTTCAAAATCATTAGAAATTACCGAAATTCCTTCTGCCAAAATCGCTTTTATCGGTGTATCGTCATAAGAAATTAGCCCAATATCTACTCCCAATTTCCATCCTTTGTTACTCGACCAGTTGATAAAACGAACCAAATCATTTTCTCTAAAAACTAAATAAGCATGGTCTTTCTGAAGGTGTTCTTCCTCTTCTAAATTAGATATTATTTCATATTTGATTTTAGTTTCTCTACAAAATTTTTCAAAACCATGAATTATGCCAAAAGGTGTGTATTGAAAGTTTTTGCTGCTTAAAACCAAAGATAGTGTTTGGTATTTTTTTATCAAAAACAATGCGTCAGATAATCCTTGATAGATATTTTTTTCAAAATCTTGATATAAAATAGCATAATCATGCCCTAATTCAGGTGAATCGATATCTAAAATTAACAACTTTTCTTTAGGAATATTTTGTAGTATTTTGCTGACATTTTCGCTAAAATGGGGTATAACAACGTAAAAATTATAATGTCCAAGATTGTTCAGTATTAAATTTTCGAAAACCTTTAAATTATGATGGTGGAAAAATATATTCACATCGATGTTTTCGCCCAAATTTTTGATTAAAGTTTCATACAAAATTTCTTTATATGGTGTCAAAGCATCAAAAAGTACAAATATATTTAGTTGTTTTCTAGTATCAGTACTCGATACATAAAATCCTTTGCCATGGTGTGAGGTAACAAGCCCCAAAGCACGAAGTTGGTCATAAGCTTTTGTAACCGTCATCCGAGCTAAACCCGAACTTTCTGAAACTTCGTTGATCGAAGGTAAACGTTGTCCACGTACTAAAGTTCCATCTTCAATAGCGTTTAAAATGTATTCTATGAGTTGTTGGTATTTTGGTTTATTTGAGTGGTTGCTAAAATTGAAGATTTTCATAGACAAGTATTGGGCGAATAATGGTAAAACAAATTCAAAAGTTAGACTTAATTATCTTTATGTAAATAATATAATTTATAGATACATTTATTGTATTATTCTGATGTAATACTCAAAGTAGCAATTTAGCCATATCCGATTTTGCAGTTAAGTATATATTCTAAATGAAATAACTTTAGTTTATCAGAATAATTACATTATTTTTTCATATAATTTAAAAAGCCAAAGGCTGTACTTCTTTATTTCTGACGTTCTTAATGTTTTTAATACGTTCATTTTAAGGTAAATTTTATAAATTAATTTTATTTTTCTGAAAATATTTTCATATTTCAACAACGTTTAGTTCGCAGGGTGTAGCTTCGTTGAATATAAGATTTATTCTTTTTTAATTAAAAAAAAAGCATTTCTTCGTCTTTATGTGAAGGGATTTTTCAAATTTTTGTTTATAAAAATGGTTAATGGTCTACAGTGTCTGGGGAGATAGAACCCGTCTCCACAGGCAATTGTCTCAAGCGTGCATTTATAATTACCGAAACTTACAAACATTTTATAGAGACCATGGAATCCCCAATGGTCTTTTTTTGTGTTTCTTCCTTAAATAATCAAATGAAAAGTATAAAGTTGAACCTTAAAGATAAGCTGTTTTTTAAACAAAAAATGCGTAAGTTTTTTAAATAAAGGTATTAAAACGTATATTTCAAGAATCCTTTTGGTTTTTAGTTGAAAAGTAAACGATCCAAAGATAGTTTAGTTGCCAAAAGGTAAAAAATATGGCAGGAATTAAAGAATTAATCATCAAATTAGGCTGAAATTCACAAACTTTTTTGAATTAAAATTAATTTGATATCCGATAAGCAGGTTTTGGTTGTTAGGAAATACTATTTGATTTCATTATTAATCAGGTTCTTGCACTAAATTCAAACATAAACTAATTATTGACTAATACGTATCGAAGTATTTTATCCATTAGAATTTAGGTTGTGTTCACCAATAAAAAAGGTTTTCTGGTGTTGCCAAAGGAGGTTTTTTGGCTAAAAAGAAGTGAATTTAATTACGTGCTTATGGGTGTAAAAGTTGAAATTGAACTTTGAAAAACTGTTGATCATTCGTTACGATGATTGGGTGCCCCGTCAGCATTTTCATTCTTTCATTAAGGTTTTGAAGTCCGGTATTTGAACTGGTCTGAGGTGAAAGAGGCGGTTGAATATTATTGCTAACTTCAAGCAGATTGCCTTTTACTTCGACTAGAATTTTCAGTGGATTAACCAAACTTACGATATTGTGTTTAAGGGCATTTTCTACTAACATTTGCACGGCAAAAAATGGAATTCGATTGTTCTGAAAATTTTGGTCAATCTTAGTTTCGTATACTAATCCTTCTTGAAAATGCATTTTTTGTAAATAGATGTAATTGCTACACAGGTAGAGTTCCTTATCAAGCGAAACCAAGTCTTTATTTTCACGAATACTTACTCTTAAAAATTCGGATAGTTTAATCAAATACCTTTCCGTAATTTGAGGGTTGACGCTAATCAAGAATTTTAGTGAAGACAAAGCATTGAACAAAAAATGAGGGTTTGTTTGATTTCTCAATTGTTCTAATTCTATTTTTAACCAACTGATTTTTAGCTGCGTATTTTCGTCTTCTATTTTTAATTTTGTTTCTTGAATATCGGCCATCATATTAAAAGAAAAAACTACGGTATTCAGTAAGGTAATAACGAGCACACGAAAAAGCCACATATCAGGAAATGCCATATGAATAAAAAAATACCGAGTTATCGAATGAAAGGAGTTAATAAATAAAATCAAGCAAATAGTGCTGAAAAGCCATTTCCACCATATTGATTTAATTGCTTGAATAAAATACACAGAAAATGTGATATTTAATGACCAACTAACCATCACAAAGGAACTGAGCATTAATATCGTTAACAAATATTGATTGATTGTCATTCCCGAATTTAAATAAATTGGGGTGGCAATCATAAATCCTCCTGCTATTGTCGTGATAAGGATGATTGATAAACGTTTTATCAATATGTTTTTAATCATTGCTGGTTAAAATTAGGGGTGTGTTAGTTATTGATCGAAACACCCATTTTAATACTACCAAAGTTATGAAACGATCTTAAATTGGCTAAATCATAATGGTTGAATAAATCACTAATATATTCATACCTAAATTTACATCATTTTTTTTATAATGAGGCTGTTGTTCTCAATTTTTCATTAAAGTGAAGCACATAATCGGAGAAGTATTTTTTAAAGTATTTTGTATATTAAACCGAGATAGTTGAAGGAAGGGTATTTTGACGATGAAGACCTATAAGTTGCTAAATTTGAGTGGTTTATAACCATGGCTATGACCGGCAATAGCTTTTGTGATTTGCCAAGATACTTTTTAGGTTTTGTTTCATTTTTAATAAAACACGAGGTAAAATGAAAAATAGATGATCGAAAAAAAGAATTTTAAAAAAAACAAAAAGGACTTTTGAAATCTCCAGAGGTCGTTCTTGTTTTAAAAAAATGAAATTTTATGATTCCAATGCTTTGAAAAATCTTTCCAATCTTTCCGCATCTAATTTCCCATCTGTGCGCACACCACTACAAATATCTACACCATAAGGTTTTACGATGTTAATGGCTTCACGAATATTTTCGGGTTTCAACCCCCCCGCCAAGAAAACCGGTTTTGATGTATTTTCTACAATTTTACGGCTCAATTCCCAATTGTGAACTCTGCCTGTTCCTCCCAATTCTTTTACTAAAAGATTGGGGTTACCAGAGTCTAATAAAATCATATCTGCTACTTCGGCGTAATGTTTTGCTTCTTCAATTGAATGTTCGTCAATGACGTGAATAACTTGTATGAGCTTAATATTCATTAAGTTATCTCTTAATATTTTATAATCTTCCACTTTCACCATATCGACTAATTGAATACAATTTGTGCCCGCACGGCGTTGATGCTCAATAATTTCGTAAGGATTTGTTTTTGGGGTCAATAAAAAAGTAAGCGTTTCGGAGGGAATCTTTTGCACAATATGCGCAATTAAATCATCATCAATTGTTCCCGGGCGCGAAGGCATTTTGGCAACCAAGCCCAATACATCGGCGCCAAATTCTAAAGCTATTTTTGCTTCTTCTTCGGTGGAAATACAGCAGATTTTAACGTTTGTTTTCATCTTATTTTTGTGCTAAGAAATGCGCCGAATAAGCCTAAAAAGATGAGGGATGACAGCGCAATTCGTAAGGATGAAAAGTCAGAAAGATAACCGATTAAAACAGGGCCAATTAGAAATCCAGCCATACCAACTGTCGTAATTGCGGCGAGGGCCACCCCGGCCG
>Ga0114959_10001084_pt1 | contig 24725 bp, 21 predicted proteins | sample C_130625_EF_Meta_FD_87317 | JGI IMG/M metagenome (GOLD analysis project Ga0114959, IMG submission 87317) | Freshwater microbial communities from Lake Croche, Canada to study carbon cycling - C_130625_EF_MetaG | ecosystem: Environmental > Aquatic > Freshwater > Lake | place: Lake Croche, Canada... | reverse complement strand
GCCGGCGCCGGGCCAATCCCGGCCTCCACCGGCAGGCGTGCCTGCTCGCAGGCGGCCAGCGCGGGCAGGGCCAGCAGCGCGGCGCGGCGCCTCATCCGAGTAGCTTTTTCACAGCATCGTTCACCAGCGTCGGATTCCCCTTGCCCTGCATGGCCTTCATCGTCTGGCCGACGAAGAAGCCGAACAGCTTGTCCTTACCGGATCGATATTCGGCGACTTTATCGGCATTCGCGTCCAGCACACCAGCGACAATGCGCTCGATCGCGCCGCTATCGGTCACTTGGCGCAGGCCGCGCGCCTCGACGATGGCGCCGGGCGACTTGCCCTCCTCCACCATCGCCTCGAACACCTGCTTGGCCAGCGTGCCGGACAGCGTCTTGTCTGCCAGCAGGTCGAGCAGCGCGCCGAGATGGGCGGCCGGCACCGGCGGTTCGGCGATGCTGGTCTTGGTGCGGTTGATGGCAGCGAAGAGGTCGCCGGTGACCCAATTGGCGGCGATCTTCGCATCGCGCCCCGCAGCGACCTCCTCGAAATAGACCGCCGTCTCACGCTCCAGGGTCAGCACATGCGCATCATAGGGGCTAAGGCCCATGGCGACGTAGCGGGCGCGGCGCACATCCGGCAATTCGGGCAGCGCCGCCTTCAGCTGGTCGACCCAGGATTGCTCGATCACCAGCGGCGGCAGGTCGGGGTCGGGGAAATAGCGGTAGTCATGCGCGTCTTCCTTCGAGCGCATGGAGCGGGTGATGCCGCGGGCGGTATCGAACAGGCGGGTTTCCTGCTCCACCGTGCCGCCAGTTTCAAAAACCTCGATCTGGCGGCGCGCCTCGGCTTCCACAGACTGCATGACGAAGCGGATGGAGTTGACGTTCTTCACCTCGCAGCGCGTGCGATAGCCTTCACCGGCCCGGCGGACGGAGACGTTGACGTCGGCGCGCATCGAGCCCTCGTCCATATTGCCATCGCAAGTGCCGAGGTAGCGCAGGATCTGCCGCAGTTTGGTCAGATACGCCCCGGCTTCCTCTGGCGAACGTATATCAGGCTCGCTCACGATCTCCATCAGCGCGACGCCGGAGCGGTTGAGGTCGATGAAGGATTTCTGCGGGTGCTGGTCGTGCAGCGACTTGCCGGCATCCTGTTCCAGATGCAGGCGGGTGACGCCGATAGTTTTGGCGCTGCCATCGGCCAGGGTGATCTCGACCACCCCTTCGCCGATGATGGGGTGGGCGAATTGGCTGATCTGATAGCCCTGCGGCAGATCGGCATAGAAGTAGTTCTTGCGATCAAAGCGCGACCACAGGTTGACCTTGGCGTTCAGCCCGAGGCCGGTGCGCACGGCCTGGGCCACGCATTCGTGGTTGATCACCGGCAGCATGCCGGGGAAGCCGGCATCGACGAAGCTGACCTGGCTGTTCGGCTCCGCCCCGAAGGCGGTCGCCGCGCCGCTGAACAGCTTGGCGTGGGAGGTGACCTGGGCGTGGACTTCCAGGCCGACGACGATCTCCCAGGGGCCGGTGCGGCCTTCGATGGTGTAGGTCATGCGCTACCTTAGTCCCACTCCTGCCAGGATGCATCACAAGGCCGCATCCGTGGACGCCGCTTCACGCCGAGTAGACCGCCAGGGCGGAGGAGGCTCCGCTCACCCCACCCCCGCCCGGATCGCCGGTAACGCGCGGAAATTCGCCGCCCGCTCGATCGCACCGCCGACCGCAAACACCGTCTCCTCATCGAAGGCCCGCCCGATCACCTGCAAGCCCAGTGGCAAACCCTGGTGGTCCAGCCCCGCGGGCACGGCAAGGCCCGGCAGCCCGGCCAGGTTCGCCGTCACGGTAAAGACGTCGTTCAGGTACATCGTCACCGGGTCGTCCTGCTTCTCATCCATCCCGAAAGCGGCGGACGGCGTCGCCGGCGTGACGATGGCGTCCACCCGCCCAAAAGCCTCGTCGAAGTCGCGCTTGATCAGCGCGCGGATCTTCTGCGCCTGCAGATAATAGGCGTCGTAATAGCCGGCACTCAGCACATAGGTGCCGATCAGGATGCGGCGCTTCACCTCGGCGCCGAAGCCGGCCGCGCGCGTCCGCTCATAAAGGTCGCGCAGATCGCTGCCGGCCGCCGTCTCCCGCAGCCCGAACCGCACGCCGTCATAGCGGGCGAGGTTGGAGGATGCCTCGGCCGGCGCGACAATGTAGTAGGTGGGCAGCGCGTATTTGGTGTGCGGCAGGCTGATCTCGACCGTCTCCGCCCCCTCGGCGCGCAGCCATTGCAGCCCCTGTTCCCACAGCGCGGCGATCTCGGGCGGCGTGCCGTCCAGGCGGTATTCGCGCGGCACGCCGATCCGCAAGCCCTTCACGCCGCGGCCGCAGGCGCGGGCGAAATCGGGCACCGGCACGTCGGCGCTGGTCGAATCCTTCGGGTCGAACCCGGCCATGCTCCGCAGCAGCACGGCGCAATCCTCAACCGTGCGGGCCACCGGCCCCGCCTGGTCGAGCGAGGAGGCGAAGGCCACGATGCCAAAGCGGCTGCACCGGCCATAGGTCGGCTTGATGCCGGCAATGCCGCAGAAGGCCGCCGGCTGGCGGATGGACCCGCCGGTATCGGTCGCCGTCGCCGCCAGCGCCAGCCGCGCCGCCACCGCCGCCGCCGACCCGCCGGAGGAGCCGCCCGGCACCAGCCGCGCATCCGGGTCGTTGCCCCGGCGCCAGGGGTTCTCCACCGGCCCGAAGGCCGAGGTGGTGTTGGAGGAGCCCATAGCGAATTCATCGCAGTTGAGCTTGCCCAGGAAGACCGCTCCGTCGCGGCGCAGCTGGGCGGTCACCGTGCTTTCATAAGGCGGGATGAAGCCGGCCAGGATGCGGCTGGCGGCCGTGGTCGCCACGCCCTCGGTGCAGAACAGGTCCTTATTGGCGATCGGCAGGCCTTCCAGCGGTCGCGCCTCGCCGCGCTTGCGCCGCGCATCGCTCGCGGCCGCCTCGCGCAGCGCCGCCTCGGCGGTCACGGCCAGAAAGGCGTTCAGGCGCGGGTTCAGCGCGGCGATGGCATCGAGATGCGCCTGGGTCAGCTCAACGCTGCTGATCAGACCTTCGTGCAGCGCCTCGGCGGCGCCGGCCAGGGTGAAATCGGTGGGATGCATGGGGCTACTCGACCACCTTGGGGACGCCGAAATACTCGCCCTCGCGGTCGGGCGCATTGGCCAGCACGCGCGGTGCGATGCCGCCATCGGTGACCACATCCTCGCGCATCCGCAGCGCGACGGCGCCGGCGCCGGCCATCGGCTCGACCCCGGCGGTATCGACCGCCTGCAACTGTTCAATCCAGCCCAGGATGTCGTTCAACTCGGTCTGCATCCGCTCAACCTCGGCCGCCTCCAGGCGGATGCGGGCGAGGGCGGCGATGCGCCGGACGGTCGCGGTATCGAGCGACATGGCGGGTTTCCGATCCTTCCGCGAGAGATCGCGCTATAACCGCCGCCATGCCGCTCTTCAACCTGAACGACCTGCGTGCTGGCTTGCCCCGCGGCCAGCGGCTGATCGGCATCGACCCCGGCAGCCGGGTGATCGGCCTGGCCCTGACTGACGTTTTGTTGATGCTGGCCAGCCCCTATGGCGCGCTCAAGCGCAGCAAGCTGGCGGCCAACGCGGCCGAGATCGGCGCCATTGCCCGTCGCGAAGGCGCCGCGGGGCTGGTGGTCGGCTTGCCGCTCGGCCTCGATGGCAGCTTCGGCCCGGCGGCCCAGGCGGCCAAGGACTGGGGCATGGCAATCAGCCAGGCGACCGGCCTGCCGGCCGCGCTGTGGGATGAGCGGTTATCCTCGGCGGCGGTCAACCGGGCGATGATCGCGGCCGATCTCAGCCGCGCCAAGCGGGCGGCAGCCGTGGATGCGGCTGCGGCGGCCTACACGCTGCAAGCCGCGCTCGACGCCTCCCGGCCGCGCTGAGCGCGCCAGGGCGGTTCTGCCCAGGCCCGCTTCGCGCTATTCTGACCGCGAATCCCCCAGGCGCTGCGATGTCCTATTCCTATCCCATCCTCCCCGACGGCCATCTGCTGGCGATCCAGGGCCTGGAGCCGCCGCATATCTCGGCGCTGCTTGAGTTGGCCGAGAACTACGCGCTGCTGAACCGGTCGGGGAAGACCCAGCGCGACCTCCTGAAGGGCCGCACGCTGATCAACCTGTTCTTCGAGGATTCGACGCGCACCCGCACCAGCTTCGAGCTTGCTGGCAAGCGGTTGGGCGCCGATGTCATCAACATGTCCGTCTCCACCTCCTCGGTGAATAAGGGGGAGACGCTGATCGACACGGCGACCACGCTGAACGCCATGAATTGTGACCTGCTGGTGGTCCGTCACGCACAATCCGGCGCCCCCGCCTTGCTCAGCCAGAAGGTCACCGCAAGCGTCATCAATGCCGGCGACGGCACGCATGAACACCCGACCCAGGCGCTGCTGGATGCGCTGACCATCCGCCGCCGCAAGGGCCGGCTGGAAGGGCTGGTCGTGGCGATCTGCGGCGATGTCCTGCACAGCCGCGTGGCGCGGTCCAACATCCATCTGCTGACGGCGATGAACGCCCGGGTGCGCATCGTTGGCCCACCGACGTTGATCCCGGCCGAGGCCGCCCGCCTTGGCGTCGAGATCCATCACGATATGGCCAGCGGCCTCCGCGGTGCCGATGTGGTGATGATGCTGCGGCTGCAGCGGGAACGTATGACCAGCGGCCTCGTCCCCTCCTCGCGGGAGTTTTTTCGTTTCTTCGGGCTGGACCGGGCGAAGCTGGCCTGGGCCAAGCCCGATGCCATCGTCATGCATCCCGGGCCGATGAACCGCGGCATCGAGATCGACAGTGCGATCGCTGACGACCCCGAGCGGAGCGTGATCGGCGAACAGGTGGAAATGGGCGTCGCCTGCCGGATGGCGGTACTCGATGTGCTGGCGCGGGAGTTGCGGCGCAATGTCTAAGCAGTTTGCTCTGCTCGGCCTTCTCCTCCTCGCCCTTGGCGGCTGCGGTGGGGCGATCCAGCCCTATAGCGGGCCGCCCAGCTACGGCCATTTCGACAGTGGCGGCCACGCCACGGCGCCGTCCGCCACGCCAGCCACCAGCGTCGTCTGAGGCGGACGATGGCGGATCTCCTCTTCACCGGTGCCCGGCTGCTCGATCCCGATCGCGGCCTGGATGGCCCCGGCGACCTGCTGGTGCGCGATGGGCGCATCCTGGACTACGGGGCTAATCTTGGCCGACCAGAGGGGGCGAGCCTCGTTCCCGCCGCCGGCCTGATCCTGGCGCCGGGGCTGATCGACCTGCGCGCGGCAATCGGCGAGCCTGGCGCCGAGCACCGGGAGAGCATCGCCTCCGCCGCCGAAGCCGCCGCCGCCGGCGGCATCACCACGCTCTGCGTGCTGCCCGATACCGACCCGGCGCTGGATGATCCCGCGCTGGTGCAGTTCGTCCGCAGCCGGGGGGAGGCGACCGGCAGCCTGACGCTGCTGCCCTATGGCGCCGCCACCAAACACTGCGAGGGCAAGGAGATCGCCGAATACGGCCTGCTGCGCGAAGCCGGCGCCATCGCCTTCACCGATGGCCAGCGGGCGATCGGCCCGGCCCGCATCATGCGCCTCGCCCTCTCCTACGCCCGGGCCTTCGGCAGCTTCATCATCCAGCACCCGGAGGAGCCGAGCCTCGCGCATGGCGGCGCGGCGACCGAGGGGGAGTTGGCCACGCGGCTCGGCCTGCCCGGCATCCCCACGGCGGCGGAGGCGATCATGGTCGCCCGTGACATCGCCCTCGCCCGCATCACCGGCGGGCATGTGCATTTCGCCCATGTCAGCACCGCCGGCGCGCTCGCCCTGATCCGTGCGGCCAAGGCGGACGGGGTGGCGGTGACCTGCGACACCGCGCCGCCCTATTTCGACCTGAACGAAACGGCCATCGGCAACTGGCGCACCTATGCCAAGCTCTCCCCACCGCTGCGTCCGGAAACCGACCGGCTGGCGGTGGTGGCGGCGCTGGCGGATGGCACCATCGATGCCATCGCCTCCGACCATCAGCCGCGCGATGCCGACGACAAGCGCCTGCCCTTCGCCCAGGCCGAGGCCGGCGGTGCCGGGCTCGCCACGCTGCTCGGCGTAACCTTGGCCCGCGTGCATGGCGGCGACCTGCCGCTCGGCCAGGCGCTGGGGCTGCTCACCGCCCGTCCGGCGAAGCTGCTGGGGCTCGAATCCGGGACGCTCGCCAAGGGGGCGCCGGCCGATCTGCTGCTGCTCGATCTCGAACGCGGCTGGCAGGTCAAGGCCGGGCAGTTGCCGGGCAAGGCGCAGAACTCCCCCTTCGATGGCCGGGCGCTGGAAGGCCGGGTGGTCGGCACCTGGAAAGCCGGGCGGCGGGTCTTCGGATGAGCGCGCTGCTCGCCCTTGCGCTGGGCTATCTGCTGGGCGCGGTGCCGTGGGGGCTGGTGCTGACCCGCGCCGCCGGGCTTGGCGATATTCGCCAGATCGGCTCGGGCAATATCGGCGCGACCAATGTGCTGCGCACCGGCAATAAGGGCCTGGCGGCGGCGACGCTGGCCCTCGATATCGGCAAGGGTGCCGCCGCGCTCGGCCTGGCCCAGGCGCTCTGGGGCGAGACGGCCGGGCTGGTTGCCGGCTTCGGCGCCATGCTCGGGCATGCCTTCCCGGTCTGGCTCGGCTTCAAGGGCGGCAAGGGGGTGGCGACCGGCGGTGGCGTGCTGCTGGCCGCGGCCTGGTGGCTCGGCCTCGGCACGGCGGCGGTCTGGCTGGCGGTGGCGGTGCTGACGCGCCTTTCCTCGGCCGCCTCGCTCGCCGCGTGCCTCGCCGCGCCGGTGCTCGCCCTGCTCGCCGGGCGGCTCGACCTCGCGCTGTTCGCCGCCGGCATCGCCGCGCTGGTGGTCTGGCGGCACCAGGGCAATATCCAGCGCCTGCTGGCCGGTACCGAGCCGCGGATCGGCCGGAAGGGCTGACCCCCGAGCCCGCTGGCTTTCGCCGAAAAAATAAAATATACCAATTGCCCTGACCGAGGGCGCCCATGCCACCCGACCCCCAAGCCTTGCCCGAGGCCGAGGCGCTCGCCCGGCTTCGCCTCGCCCGCACCGAGGGCATCGGCCCCCTCACCTACCGCCGCCTGCTGGACCGCCACGGCGATGCCCGGGCGGCGCTGGCTGCCCTGCCCGGCCTTGCCCAGCGTCGCGGTGCCAGCCTGACCGCCTGGCCGGAAGCCGCTGCGACGAAGGAGATGGCGGCGCTGGCGCGGCTCGGCGGCCGCTTCCTGTTCGTCGGCCTCCCGCCCTACCCACCGCTACTCGCCCTGGCCGAGGACGCGCCGCCGGTGCTCGCCCTGCTCGGCGACCCCGCCGCCCTGGCGCATCGCGCCGTCGCCGTGGTCGGCGCGCGCAACGCCTCGGCGGCCGGCCGGCGCCTGGCCGAGCAATTGGCCGAGGCGCTGGCCGCGGCCGGCATCGTCGTCGTCTCCGGCCTCGCGCGCGGGATCGACGCGGCGGCGCATCTGGGCGCGCTGCGGTCGGGCGCCACCATCGCCTGTGTCGCTGGCGGGATCGACGAACCCTACCCGCCCGAACATGCCGGGCTGCAGGCGCGCATCGCTACCGCGGGCGGGGCGCTGCTGGCCGAGGCGCCGCTCGGCACCGCCCCGCTCGCCCGGCATTTCCCCCGGCGCAACCGGGTGGTCGCCGGCCTGGCTCTCGGCGTGGTGGTGGTGGAGGCGGCATTGCGTTCGGGCAGCCTGATCACCGCCCGCCTCGGCCTGGAAGCGGGGCGGGAGGTCTTTGCCGCCCCTGGCAGCCCGCTCGACCCGCGCTGCCGCGGCTCCAACGACCTGCTGCGCCAGGGCGCGCACCTCGTCGAGACGGCCGAGGATGTGCTGGCGGAGCTGCCCGCAGCGCCCCGCCCGGGGCCGCTGTTTCTGCCCCGCGCCGCCGCCCCGATGCCCGCCACCCCCCCTCCGGCAGCCCCGGAGGCCCCCGGGGAGGCCGGGCAACTCCTTGAATTGCTTGGCCCCACGCCAATGCCTGTTGACGATCTGCTGCGCCGCTGCCACCTCTCGCCCTCGGCGGCTCAGGCGATCTTGTTCGATCTCGAACTGGCCGGACGGGTAGAAATCCTGCCGGGCAATCGGGTGGCGCTGACCGGGGAAGGCTGAAGACATGCCCGCATCGGCCACCCGCCGGTGCTGCGGCCGAAGGGTCAGGGAACGCTCATGCCCGACGTCGTCGTCGTCGAATCGCCTGCCAAGGCCAAGACGATCAATAAGTATCTGGGCGAGGGTTTCCGGGTCCTCGCCAGTTTCGGCCACGTCCGCGACCTGCCGCCCAAGGACGGCTCGGTGCGGCCGGACGAGGACTTCGCGATGGACTGGGAGTCCGAGGATCGCGGCGAACGGCAGGTGAACGAGATCGCCCGCGCGCTGCGCGGCGCCAAGCGCCTGTTCCTGGCCACCGATCCCGACCGCGAGGGCGAGGCCATCTCCTGGCACGTCAAGGACATGTTGGGCCGGCGTGGCGCGCTGAAGGGCGTCGAGGTGCAGCGCATCACCTTCAACGAGATCACCAAGCGCGCCATCCAATACGCCATTGCCCATCCGCGCGACCTCGACACCCCGCTGATCGACGCCTATCTGGCGCGCCGCGCGCTGGATTACCTGGTTGGCTTCACCCTCTCCCCCGTGCTCTGGCGGAAGCTCCCGGGCAGCCGGTCGGCCGGGCGCGTGCAGTCCGTCGCGCTGCGCCTGATCTGTGAGCGCGAGGCCGAGATCGAGGCCTTCCGGACCCGCGAATACTGGACCGTCGATGCGCGCCTTGCGACGCCGCAGGGCGCCCCCTTCACCGCCCGGCTGACGCATCTGGACGGCAAGCGGCTGGAACAGTTCGACCTGCCGGATGCGGCCAGCGCGGCCCGCGCCAAGGACGCGGTGGAAGCCGGCCGCTTCGCGGTCAACAGCGTGGAAAAGCGCCGCGTCCGCCGCCACCCGCCGCCACCCTTCACCACCTCCACCCTGCAGATGGAAGCCAGCCGCAAGCTCGGCCTGGGTGCCCAGCAGACCATGCGCGTCGCCCAGCAACTTTATGAGGGCGTCGATATCGGCGGCGAGACGGTCGGCCTGATCACCTATATGCGGACCGATGGCGTGCAGATGGCGCGCGAGGCGGTGGCGGCGATCCGCGATCATGTGAAGAGCGCCTTCGGGCCGGACTACCTGCCGCCGGCGCCGCGCGAATACAGCTCCAAGGCGAAGAACGCCCAGGAAGCGCATGAAGCGATCCGCCCGACCGATATCCGCCAGACGCCGGACCAGGTCGCCCGCTTCCTCGATGAGCGCCAGCGCCGGCTTTATGAACTGGTCTGGAAGCGCGCCATGGCAAGCCAGATGCAATCGGCCGAACTCGACCAGACCACGGTCGAGATCGCCGAGCCCACCGGCCGCACCCGGCTGCGCGCCACCGGCTCGGTTGTCGCCTTCGACGGCTTCCTCCGCCTGTACCGCGAGGATGAGGACGACAGCGCCGCCGACGCCCGCGCCGGCCTCGCCACCGCTGCCCCGGCGCCGGAGGCCGAGGATGAACGCACTTTGCCGCCAATGCGCGAGAGTGATGCGCTGAAGACCGGCACCGTCGCCGCGCACCAGCACTTCACCCAGCCGCCACCCCGCTATTCCGAGGCAACGCTGGTCAAGAAAATGGAGGAGCTGGGCATCGGCCGCCCCTCCACCTACGCCTCCATCCTGCAGACCCTGCAGGACCGGCAATATGTGAAGCTGGAGAAGCGCCGCTTCATCCCCGAGGATCGCGGCCGGCTCGTCACCACCTTCCTGGTGAAATTCTTCGAGCGCTACGTCGATACCGGCTTCACCGCCGGGCTGGAGGAACAGCTCGACGACATCTCCGGCGGGCGGATCGACTGGCGCGCGGTGATGCGCGCCTTCTGGGCAGATTTCCGCGCCGCGGTCGATGCCACCAAGGAGCTCAAGATCAGCGACGTCATCGACGCGCTGGACGAGGAGCTGGGGCCGCATTTTTTCCCCAAGGCGGAAGGCGGGGTCGATCCCCGCGGCTGCCCGGCCTGCCAGGGCGGCAGGCTCGGCCTGCGGCTTGGCCGCACCGGCGCCTTCATCGGCTGCTCGAACTATCCGGAATGCCGCTACACCCGCCCGCTGATCGCCCCGGGCGCCGAGGGCGAGGGCACCACCGGGCTGAGCGATGGCCCGCGCGAGCTCGGCAGCGACCCCGCCTCGGGCGAAAAGGTAAGTGTCCGGCGTGGCCCCTATGGCGTCTATGTCCAGCTCGGCGAGGGCGGCGTCGATGCCAAGGGCAAGCCGACCAAGCCGCGCCGCGCCAGCCTGACGCGCGACATGGACCCCGATACGCTTGAGATGGAGCGCGCCCTTGCCCTGCTCTCCCTGCCGCGGCTGATCGGCCGCGATCCAGAGAGCGGCGAGGAGATCCAGGCCGGGCTCGGCCGCTTCGGGCCCTATATCAAAGTGGGCTCCATCTTCCAGTCGCTGGAGCCGGGCGATGATGTGCTCTCGCTCGGCATGAACCGGGCGATGGAGCTGCTGGCCAAGGCGCGGGCCAAGGTCCGCAGCCTCGGCGCGCATCCGGGCGACGGCCAGCCGGTTGATATCCGCAAGGGACGCTTCGGCCCCTATGCGCAGCACGGCAAGACGGTCGCCAACCTGCCGCGCAACCAGACGATGGAAGACATCACCCTGGCCGAGGCGGTGGACCTGCTCGCCACCAAGGGCAAGGCGCTGAAGCCACGCGCCGGCGCCACCGGCAAGACCACGGCCCGCGGCCGTGGCGCGGCCGCCCGCCCCGCGAGCACCAGCGCGCCGACCGCCGCCCGCAAGCCGGCGGCCAAGGCCAAGCCCGCCACCAAGGCCAAGCCCGCGGCGCGCAAGGCAGCGCCGGCCAAGCCGGCGGCCACCAAGGCGAAGCCTCCCGTCAAGGCCGCCACCAAGGCCAAGGCAAAGCCGACGGCGCGCGGCAAGAGCGCCGGCTGACATGACGGATGGCCCGGGCGGGGAGGGCGCCCAGGCGACCCCGGCGCCCGAACGCCTGCCGGAGATGGCGCCGGTCGAGGTGATCGGCACCGATGCCGATGGCGATCCCATCGCCCGCCCACTCGGCTGGCCGGCTGAGCGCGGCCCCCCACCGGTCATCTTCATGCGGCCCGAAGCCCCGGGCCAGCCTGCCCTCGCCCCGGGGGAGCGGGTCCTGGCGCGGCTCAAGCCCGCCGGACGCGGCAAATATCTGGGCAGTACCTTCCGCCGGCTGGGCCATGCCGCGCCGGGCGGACGGATCCTCGGCGTCTATGAGGACGGGCGCATCCTGCCGGTCGATCGCCGCCACCGCGCCGCCTGGGCGGTGCCGCCCGGCGCGGCGGCCGGGGCCGCGCCAGGGGATCTGGTACTGGCCGAACCCCTGCCCGGCCAGGGCGCCGGGCCACGCCCTGCCCGCATCCTCGAACGCCTCGGCCCGGTGGCGGCGCCCGGGGCGATCTCCCTGCTATGCGTGCACGCGCATGGCATCCCGGACGATTTCGAGGCGGCGGCGTTGGCCGAGGCGGCGGCGGCCGAGGCGGTCTCCCCCGCCGGGCGGGAGGATCTGCGCGGCCTGCCCTTCGTCACCATCGACGGCGAGACGGCCAGGGATTTCGATGACGCCGTCTGGGCCGCGGCTGACGGGGATGCTGGCTGGCGCATCATGGTCGCGATCGCCGATGTCGCGCATTACGTCCGGCCGGGATCGGCGCTCGATACGGCGGCGGCGCTGCGCGGCAATTCGGTCTATTTCCCTGATCGCGTGGTGCCGATGCTGCCCGCCGCGCTGTCCGAGGGATGGTGCAGCCTGCAGCCCGGCGTGGCGCGCGGCTGCCTGTTCGTCGAGTTGCGGATCGATACCGAGGGCGCGCCGCGCGGCCATCGCTTCGGCCGCGGCCTGCTGCGCAGCGCGGCGCGGCTGACCTATGAGGCCATCGAGGCCGGCGCCGATCCCAGCGGCACCCGCGGCGCGCTCTATGGCGCCTTCGCCGCACTGGATCGGGCCCGGGCGCGGCGGGGCGCGCTCGACCTCACGGTCCCGGAGCGGCAGGTGCGGCTGGACGCCGCCGGCCAGGTGCTGGCGGTGGAGCCGCGGCCGCGGCTGGCGAGCCATCGCCTGATCGAGGCCTTCATGATCGCCGCCAATGTCTGTGCCGCCGAAACGCTGGAACGGGTCCGCCAGCCCTGCCTGTACCGGGTGCATGATCGCCCGGGCGAGGCGCAGCTGGAGACGCTGCGCCAGGTGTTCGCCAGCCTCGGCATCGCCCTGCCACCCCCGGCCGGGCTGCGCGCGCCGCATCTGGCGGCCGCGCTCGCCACGCTCGAAGGCCGAGCGGAGGCGCCGCTGGTGCACGAGGCGGTGCTGCGCGGACTGACACAGGCCGCCTATGCGCCGGCGAATAGCGGCCATTTCGGCCTGGCCCTCGGCCGCTATGCGCATTTCACCAGCCCGATCCGCCGCTACGCCGACCTGCTGATCCATCGCGCGCTGATCCAGGGCCTCGGCCTGGGGCCGGATGGGCTGGCGGCGGAGGCGGGTGCGCGCTTCCCGGCGATTGGCGAGCACATCACCGCGACCGAGCGTCGCGCCGTGCAGGCCGAACGCGACGCGCTAGATCGCTATCTTGCGGTTTTCATGTCGCAGCGGCAGGGCGAGGTGTTCGAGGCGCGGATTTCCGGGGTGACACGCTTCGGCCTGTTCGTCACGGTAGGGACAAATGGTGCGCGCGGTCTGATCCCGCTCGCATCCCTGCCGGACGACCGATGGATCGAGGACAAGGCCAGGCACGGGCTGTCGGGCCAGCGCACGGGACTCCGCTTTGCATTGGGCGAGGCGGTAGAAGTCCGGCTGGTCGCAGCGGAACCGCGCACCGGCCGCATGACCTTCCATCTGATGCAGGGCCTGCCGGTCGCCGCGCACCGTCGCGCCGGCCGGACGCGTGGCGGGCGCCCAGCCTCCTGATCCTGGTCCTGCTTTGGCTGGCGCCCGTCGCCGGCCGTGGCGAGGAGGCATTCCCGCGCGAGCAGGCGCAGGCCGTCTTCACCACGGCCCTCGGCGCCATCCTGGAGCTCCATCTCGACCACCCGGCGCCGGCCCAGCTTGGCCTTTGGATGATGCGCGGGCTGGAGGTGCTGGAGCCCGGACTGCACACGGAGTTGCAATCCGGCACACTGCTGCTGCAGGCCGGCACCCGGCTGCTGGCCTCCCGGGCCGTGCCCGGGCCGGGGTCGCTCAGCCACCCGCAGCAGGCCGCGCCAGCGCTCGCCCTGGCGCTTGCCGCCCTTTATGCCGAGGCGTGGCAGCGGGCGCCGGCGCTGCGTGCGGCCGGCGTCGAGAAGGTGCTGAGCGCCGGTTTCGAGGAGATGTTCACCCATCTCGACCCTTACTCCCGCTACCTGACCCCGGCCGAGGCGGAGGTCGCGCGCTTTCGCCGGACCGGCCAGGGCGGGCTGGGCCTGCGGCTCGCCGCCGGGCGAGGCCAGGAGGTGCGGATCGCCAGCCTTGGCAATGAGAGCGCGGCGGCGCGCAGCGGACTGCGGGTGGGGGATCGGCTGCTGGCGGTCGATGGCGCGCCCGTGAGCGGCGCGGATCTGGCCGCCGCCGCCGGCCTGCTGGAGGGGCCGAGCGGCACCGGCGTCGTCCTGCTGCTGGAACGTGGGCGCCGACGCTTCCAGGCCACGCTCGAACGCGGCGCCTCGCCGCCGGCCCTGCTCGAGGTCGAGCGGCGCGGGGAGATCCTCTGGTTGCGTCTGGGTGGCTTCAACAGCCGCAGCGACAGCGAGGTGGCGGCGGCCCTGGGGCAGGCTTTCCGCACCACACCGCCGCGCGGCGTGGTGCTGGACCTGCGGGGCAATCGCGGCGGTGTCCTGGCCCAGGCGGTGGGCGTCGCCAGCCTATTCCTGGCCGATGGGGTGATCGCGCGTACCGATGGCCGGCATCCGGATGCCGCCCGAACCTGGGTCTCGGTCGGGCCCGACCTTGCCCAGGGGGTGCCGGTCGTGGTGCTGATCGATGGCCGCACCGCCTCCTCGGCGGAGATCCTGGCGGCGGCGCTGACCGACCGGGCGCGGGCGGTCGCCGTGGGCAGCGTGACCACCGGCAAGGGGCTGATTCAGGCGGCGATCGCGCTGCCGAATGGCGGGGAGTTGCTGCTCAGCTGGTCACGGGTGCTGGCGCCGGACGGCTGGCCGATCCAGGGGCTGGGCGTGCTGCCGGCGATCTGCACGAGCCTCGGGCCCGAGACGCTGGCCCAGGAATTGACCGAATTGCGCCGGGGCGAGCCGCCGCTCGCGGAGGCGCTTTCCAGCCAGCGGGCATTGAAGGTGCCGGTCCCGGCGCGCGAGATCTCCCGGTTGCGTGACCGCTGCCCGCCGGCTGAGGGGCGCGAGGCCGATGCCGCCATCGCCCGGGCCTTGATCGAGACGCCAGGCGATTTCGAGGCCGCCCTGCCACGCTGACCTTTCGCTCCCGGACATTGTGATCGCAGCGGTCAAAACCTTTGACCGTTGGTGCTGGCTTTTTCGGGCCCTTATGCCGACGGGCAAATCGTTTGACCGATGGTATAAGCGTCTTCTGGCCCTCAATCGCCGGGCGGAAACCACCGGTTTCCTGGGCTGCGCGGCACTGGCCGCGGCGCCCATCCGGGCGCTTGGCACGAGTCAAAGCCGCGTGCCGTTGGGATGATTCCAAAGCAGGCTCCGCCCTGCGGCTTGCAGCGGCGCGGCACCTGATCTATTTCTTTCGCCCCGCCGCGCTTCCGGCGCCGGCTCCCGTTTCTCCGAAGGCAGTGCCATGGCCAAGGCCAACACCATCCAGATCAAGCTCGTCAGCAGTGCCGATACCGGCTTCTTCTACGTGACGAAGAAAAACGTGCGGAACACGACCGGCAAGCTGGAGAAGAAGAAGTACGACCCCGTCGCGCGGAAGCACGTCGTCTTCCGCGAAGCCAAGATCAAATAGCGTCGCCGCCGGGCCGGCGGGCGAAATCCTCCGGCCGGGCAAGCTCCACGCGGTTCCGGCCGCTGCCCTTGGCGCGATACAGCGCGGCGTCAGCCGCAGCGATCGCCTGTTCGGCTGAACCGCCGGCCGGCGCCATGGCAAGCCCGATGCTGATCGTGATTGGCAGCATCTGCGCGCCCAGGCTGATCGGCTCCGCCGCCATCCCCGCCCGCAGGCGTTCAGCGACCGAAAGCGCATAATCGGGCGCGGCAGCGCGAAGCGCCACGATGAACTCCTCCCCGCCATAGCGCGCGATCACATCGGCCGCCCGCAGCCGGTGCCGCAGCCGGTCCGCCACGCTGCGCAGCGCGGCATCCCCTGCGGCGTGGCCGGCGCTGTCGTTGATCCGCTTGAAGCGGTCGATATCGATCATCATCACCGCCGCCCCCTCCTCCGCCAGCAAGCCGTCGAGGTGGCGGAGGAAATAGCGCCGGTTGCGCAGCCCGGTCAGCGGGTCGGTCACCGCCAGTTCCAGCGAGCGGTCGATCCCGGTCTGCAACTGGTCCTGGTAGCGCTTGCGGCGGATCTGGTTGCGGACCCGCGCCAGCAGCTCGTTCGGATCAACCGGGCGCAACACATGGTCGCTCGCGCCGATATCGAGGCCGCGCAGCAGTGCCTCCCGCTGGCTGGGATCGCCGATCAGCAGCACCGGCAGGTCGCGCGTCACGCCCTCCGCCCGCAGCCGGGAGGCGAAGCGCAGCGTATCCGCCTCGGCCACGCCGCCGAGGCAGAGCAGCGCCGCGTCATGGGGGCGGGCCTGTAGCGCCGCGCGGCCGGCCTCGGGGTCCGCCGTCAGCTCGACCGTCATGCCCTCGGCCCGCAGGGTGCTGGCGAGGGCTGCCGCTTCCGCCGGGTCGGCGGCGACCAGCACGGCGCTGGAGTGGCGCAGGCCATCATCGAGCGGCATGCGAGCCTCGAAGCCGAGTTGCCGGGCGATCGCGGCCTGTTGGCGCCAGGCATCCTGCACCTGCTTCACCCGCAGCAGCGCCCGCAGCCGCGCAAACAGCGCCGCGTCATCGACGGGCTTCGAGAGGAAGTCATCCGCCCCCGCCTCCAGGCCCCGCACGCGTTCGGGCTGTTCGGTCAGCGCGGTGACCATCACGACGGGCAGATGCGCGGTCGCCGGATCGGCCTTCAGCCGCCGGCAGACCTCAAAGCCGTCCATATCCGGCATCATGACATCGAGCAGGATCACATCCGGCGCCCAGGCCTGCGCCTTGGCCAGCGCGTCCGGCCCGTTGGCCGCGAGGTCCACCTCGTAGAACTCGGCGCGCAGCTTGGCTTCCAGCAGTTGCAGGTTGGGCAACACGTCATCGACGACCAGGATGCGCGCGGTCACCGCAGCAGGCCCTGGCAGGCCGGCGGCACGGCGATCAGCGACAGAATCAAGCGGGCACTGGCCACCCTTGCGCACACCTCTCCCGGCGGCGATCGCCGCGCGATTGCAGTCTACGATATAATCTGCCGGAGCGGTACCGCCCGGCCCGATTCAGCCACTGCTGAGCGCCACCTCGGTGCCGTCCGCCCGGCGCAACCGGGCCACCAGGCGCGCATGCGGGCTTTGGCGAAGCTGCAGCGCCTCGGTCAGCCCGCGCTCGGCCAGCGCCTGGCGCAGCGCGTCGCTCTCGGGGTGCTCGGCTTCCAGGTGCAGCAGGCGGCAATGGCTGTCCGGAATGTGGGTGGCCGCGCTCTCGCCCTCCCACTGGATCAGCGCCGGAATCAAGTTGTCCATGTCCTGGCGCTGCGGTGGGAAGGCCATGCGCCAGCGCAGATCGCCGCGCTGCATCGGCCGGATGGCGCCGCCGCGCGGTCCCAGCCGGGCGATGACGGCATCGAGCGCCGGCGTGCGCGCCACCCAGGCCAGTAGCCGGGGCTCAGCCTCCAGCATCACCTTCACCGCCGGATCGTCGAGGTCGAAGGGGCGCGGATGCGCCGGCTCCGGCTGGCCCGGATCGGCGGCGATGATTTCCATGTAGCAGGACTTGCCAAGGCCGAGCAGCAGGTTGTGCGTGCCCACCCCGGGATGCGCCCCGCCCGGGCGCGGCTTCGCACCCAGATGCTGTTCGACGAAAGCCGCCCCTTCCGCGAGCGTGCGCGCGCCCAGGACGATGTGATCAATCTCGGCCATGAAGCCCTCCCCACGGCCGCAGGCCGCGGCGGCGATCATGCCAGCCCCGGGCGCGACAAGCCATGCGCCAGATCAAGCCAGGGCCGGCTGCCCGCCCCGGCTATTCCACCCGGATTCCGGCATCGCTGATCACCGCCGACCACTTCGCCTCCTCGTCGAGCAGAAAACGACGCGCGGTCTCGGGCGTGGTGTCGGACCGCAACGTCATCGCCAGGTCGGTGAGCTTGGCGGCAACGGCCGGGTCGGCTGCCACCCGGTTGCAGGCGGCATTGGCCTGGGCGAGGACCGGCGCCGGGGTACCGGCGGGCGCCATCACCATGTGCCAGGTATAGCTCTCGGCATCCTTCACCCCGGCCTCAGCGAAGGTCGGGACCTGCGGCAGCTGCGCCAGGCGCCGGTCGGCGGAGACGCCGAGGGCGCGCAGCTCACCGCGATTGGCCCAGCCAATGCCGGTGGCGGCGACATCGATGAACATCGCCAGCCGCCCGGCGATCAGGTCCGGCATGCCCGCGGCACTGCCGCGATAGGGCACGTGGTTCATCTTCAGGCCGCCGGCGCGCGCCAGGAACAACTCGGTGGCCAGATGCACGGCGCCGCCATTGCCGCTGCTGCCGTAATCGTACTTGCCGGGATTGGCGCGCAGCAGCGCGATCAGCTCTGGCAGGGTCTGCGCCGGCAGGTCCTTGTTCACCAGCAGCACCATGGGGATGGTGCCGAGCAGCGCGACGGGGGCGAAATCCGCCGTCGGGTCGAAGGGCAGGCGCGGAAAAAGCGGCCGCAGCACGGCATGGGCGATGGTGGTGTAGAGCAGCGTCTCGCCATCCTTTGGCGCCTTGGCGACCACCTCGCTGCCGACCACGACGCCGGCGCCGGTGCGGTTTTCCACCAGCACCCGCTGCGGCAGGGCCTTCGACATCTCATCGGCAAAGAGCCGGGCCGGGATATCCGTCGGGCCGCCGGCGGCGAAGGGCACGATCAGGCGGACGGGCTGGGTTGGCCACGTCGTCTGGGCGCGCGCGACGGCGGGGCGAACGAGCAGGCTGCCGGCCCCAAAGGCCAGCAGGGAACGGCGGAACACGGCGGTCTCCCGGATTGCAGAGGCGTCATCTGGCCCCGGGCGGGCGGCGGATCAAGCCGGAGACGGGTCCAGCCGGCGGCCCGTCTCGGCGACGAAAACCTGCAATGTGGCGGGCGGCAGGGCGAGGGTGAGGCGATCCACCGCGGGCGGGCGACCGGGCAGCCGGACGGCCAGCGCCTCACCATTGGCCAGCCGGCCATGCAGGACGCTCTCCGAGCCCAGCGGTTCCACCAGATCGAGCGCGAGGGCGAGGCCCTCGGCGGCCGGCACCAGGTGCTCCGGGCGGATGCCAATGGTCAGCGGCATGCCCTCAGCGCCCGGGCGCGGGCCATCGGCGAAACGGAGGACCGGCCCGGCGGCCAGCGCCACTGCGGTGCCGCCCGCGGTGAGGCGGCCGGCGAGAAAGTTCATCGCCGGGCTGCCGATGAAGCTGGCCACGTAGGTATCGGCCGGGCGTTCAAAGATGTCCATCGGCGTCGCCAGCTGCGCGGCATGGCCCTGATGCATCACCAGCAAGCGGTCGCCCAACGTCATCGCCTCCACCTGGTCATGGGTGACGAACAGCGAGGTGACGCCGAGGCGGCGTTGCAGGCGGCGGAGCTCGGCGCGCATCTGCACCCGCAGCTTGGCATCGAGGTTCGACAGCGGCTCATCGAACAGGAACAGCTTGGGCTCGCGCACGATGGCCCGGCCCATCGCGACGCGCTGGCGCTGCCCGCCCGAGAGTTGGCGCGGCCGGCGATCGAGCAGCGGGGCGAGTTCGAGGAGCGCGGCCGCCTCGGCCACCCGGCGCTCGATCTCGGCCCGGGCGAAGCCCCGGATTTTCAGGCCATAGGCCATATTCTCACGCACGCTCATATGCGGGTAGAGCGCGTAGTTCTGGAACACCATGGCGATGTCGCGCTCGGCGGGCTCGAGCGCGGTCACGTCGCGCTGATCGATCCGCACGCGCCCAGCGCTCGGGCTCTCAAGGCCCGCGACGATGCGCAGCAGGGTGGATTTGCCGCAGCCCGAGGCGCCGACGATGACGATCATCTCGCCCTCCGCCACGTCGAGATCGACGCCGTGCAGCACGCGGGTGGCGCCGAAGCTCTTCTCAATGCCGGACAGGCTGAGGGTCGCCATTACTTCTCGGTCTCCGTCAGGCCCTTCACGAACCAGCGCTGCATCAGCAGCACCACCGCGACCGGCGGCAGCAGCGCCAGCACGCAGGCCGCCATGACCTGGTTCCATTCGGTATTCGCTTCCGAGCCGATCATCTTCACCATGCCGATGACCAGCGTCTCCACCTCCTCCCCGGTCGCGACCAGCAGCGGCCAGAGATACTGGTTCCAGCCATAGACAAAGAGGATGACGAAAAGCGCGGCGATATTGGTGCGCGAGAGCGGCAGCACGACATCGCAGAAGAAGCGCAGCGGGCCGGCACCGTCCATCTTCGCAGCCTCGACGTATTCGTCGGGGATGGTCAGGAAGAACTGGCGGAACAGCAGCGTGGCGGTGGCCGAGGCGATGAGCGGGATGATCAGCCCGGCATGGGTGTTCACGAGGCCGAGGTCGGAGACCACCTTGAAGGTCGGGAAGATCCGTACTTCGACCGGCAGCATCAGGGTCAGGAAGATCGCCCAGAAGGCCAGGCTCCGGCCAGGAAAGCGGAAGAACACCACCGCATAGGCCGAGAGGATGGAGATCGCGATCTTCCCGAAGGCCACTGCCAGCGCCATCAGCAGGCTGTTGCCGAGCATCCGCCCCACCCGCCCGCCGGCAAAGAGAGCGGCGAAATTGGCCGGACCTTGCCCGCCTGGCAGCAGCGGGACCTCACCCCGCCCGATGGTCGCGGCATCATGCGTCGCGCCCATCAGCACCACCCAGATCGGCAGCACGAAAAGCAGCACGCCGAGGGCCAGCACGCCATGCGCCAGCCAGTCCGGCCGCTGCCCGGGTTCAGTAGTGGACGCGGCGTTCGACATAGCGGAACTGGACCATGGTGAGCAGGATAACGACCACCATCAGCACCACCGACTGCGCCGAGGACATGCCGAGGTCGAGATTGACCCGGCCATCGACATAGGCGCGGTAGATCAGCGTCTCCGTCGCCTTGGCCGGGCCACCCTTGGTCAGCGCGTCGATCACGCCGAAGGTATCGAAGCAGGCATAGACCAGGTTGACGACGATCAGGAAAAAGGTGGTGGGCGAGAGCAGCGGGAAGGTGATGGTCCAGAAGCGCTGCCAGGGCCGGGCGCCGTCGATCGCCGCCGCCTCCAGCACCGAAGGCGGGATGGATTGCAGCCCGGCCAGGAAGAAGATCATGTTGTAGGCGACCTGCTTCCAGGCAGCGGCCAGGATGACGACGAGCATCGCCTGCCCGCCATTCAGCTTGTAGTCCCAGCCCAACCCAAGCCCGTTCAGCCAGCGGCCGATGAGGCCGACCTGCGGGTGGAACAGAAAGATCCACAGCACGGCGGCGACCGCAGGCGCCACCGCATAGGGCCAGATGAGCAGCGTGCGATAGAGCCCGGCACCGCGGATACGCCGGTCGGCCAGCACCGCAAAAAGCAGGCCAAGCCCAAGCGAGAGCAGGCTGACGGCGGTGGCGAAGACCGCCGTATTGCGCAGCGCCTCATGATAGGTGGGATCGGCCAGGAGTTCGGTGAAATTCTCAAAGCCGACGAAGCTGGTGCGGATGCCGAAGGCGTCCTGGCGCAGGAAGCTGAACCAGACCGCCTGCGCCGCCGGCCAGAAGAAGAAGACCGCGGTGATCAGAAGCTGGGGCGCAAGCAGCAGATAGGGCAGCAGCCGCTGCGGAAAGACCGTCTTGCGCTCCATCCCCCGGCGATCAGCCCTTATTCGCGCGTTCGAAGTTCCGCAGCACCACATTGCCGCGGCGGTTGGCGTTCTCCAGCGCCTGCGCCCCGGTCTGCTGGCCCTGCAACGCCTTCTCCAGCTCCTCCTGGATGATGTTGCGGATCTCGACGAAGCCGCCGAGCCTGAAGCCCATGCTGTTCGGCGTCGGCTCGGCGCGGGAGAGCTGGATGATCGCGGCATCGGCGCCGGCGTTCTGCGTGTAATACCCCTCCGCCTTCGACTTCTCATAGGCCGCCAGCGTCAGCGGCACATAGCCGGTCTGCTGGTGCCACCATTGATCGAGCGCGGGTTCGGAGAGGAAGCGGAAGAACTCGGCGACGCCGCGATATTCCTCGACCGGGCGGTTCTTGGCCGAAAGCGGCCAAAGGCTGGCGCCGCCGATCACCCCATTTTTCGGGCTGGCGATGACGTCATCGTGATAGGGCAGCGGCACGCTGGCCCATTTGAACTTCGCCTCACGGGCCACGCGGGCGCGGCCGGCGGAGCTGTTGAAGCCGATCGCCGCCTCGCCGGCCGGGAACAGCCCTTCGGCGGCATTGTCGCGGCCGCCGTATTTGAACAACCCGTCCTTCTGCAGACCCAGCACGAAGTCCATCTGCTTCTGGAAGAACGGCTGCGTCAGCTGCAATTCGCAATCCATCCCCTCGAAGCCGTTCGCCTTGGTGGCGAAGGGGATGTCGTGGATCGCGGCCATCTGTTCGAACAGCACCCAGGTCGGCCAGGCGGTGGTGACCGCCGCCGGCGCCGCGCCGGTCGCCTTGATTTTCTCGGCCGCCGCGCGGACCTCGCGCCAGGTCTTGGGCAGCGCGGTGGTGGACAGACCCGCCTTCTCGAAGGCGTCGAGGTTCAGCCACATCACCGCCGAGGAGGAGTTGAACGGCATCGAGATCAGCCGCCCCTGCGTATCGCTGTAATAGCCGCGCACGCCGGCCAGATAGCGCTTGGGGTCGAGCGTGATGCCGGCTTCGCCCAGCAGCGTATGCACCGGCTTGATCGCCGGACCGGCGGCCATCATCGTCGCCGTGCCGACCTCAAAGACCTGCACGATGTGCGGCGGGCTGCCGGCCCGCCAGGCGGCGATGGCGCCGGTCATGGTATCGACATAGCCACCCTTAAAGCTCGGCACGACAGTGGTGCGGCCCTGGCTGTCGTTGAAGCGCTTCACCTCCTCGCCGATGGTTTCGCCCAGCGCGCCGGTCATGGCGTGCCAGAGCTGGATTTCGGTGCGGGCCTGGGCGCGGGCGAGGCCCGGCGCAGCAAGGCCAAGGGCGGCCGATCCGGCCAAAAGCGAGCGGCGCTGCATGATGGGCGATCTCCCCGAAGGTGTATGATATGGCTCGGTTAGGCGGCGGGCATTGCCCGAGTGTGACATATTAGGGTCAGGCCGATGAAGACCCGACATCAATCAGCTGGGCATACAATTCCGGATCGGTCGCGCCCTCAGTACCGAAGACCAGCACCCGGCTGCTCGCATCAAGGCCCAGCACGGCCCGCCCGAAGGGCTCGGCCGCCGCCAGCAGCAGGCCGGCGAGGCCGGCGACAGCGCTCTCCCCCGCTTCGATCGGCGGTGTTCGTCGCGCCAGCAGGCGCATGCAGTCGATGGCCGCGGCATCGGGCACCGCCATGGCGGCGAAGGCCGCGCGCTCCAGCTCCTGCCAGGCCAACAGGCTCGGCTCGCCGCAGGCAAGGCCAGCCATCAGCGTGTCCAGGTCGCCGCCGACGGTGGTGAGTTGCCCAGCCTCAAGGCTCGCCAGCAGGCAGGCGGCGCGCTCGGGCTCCACCACGATCACCTTCGGGGTCGCCTGCGGCCAGCGCGCCCTGGCCTGCACCGAAACCGCCGCCGCCACCCCGCCGACGCCGCCCTGGATGAAGATATGGGTGGGTGGCGCGGTGAAGCAGGCATAGGCCTCCTCGGCCATCAGCCGGTAGCCCTGCATCACGTCGCGCGGCACCTCGGTATAGCCTGGATAGGCAGTATCCGAGACGACGAACCAACCCTCCCGCGTTGCTGTCGCCTGCGCCGCGCGCACGGAATCATCGTAATTGCCCGGCACCTCGCGGATCTCCGCGCCATAGCGGGCGATGGCGTCGCGCCGGCCCTGGCTGACGCCGGGATGGACGAAGATCACGCAGCGCGCGCCGAAGCGTTCGGCCCCCCAGGCAACGGAGCGGCCGTGATTGCCATCCGTCGCGCAGGTCACGGTGACCTCCCGCGTCGTCGCCCGATGCGCCCCGCCGGCGAGATCCGCTGCACTGGCCTGCGCCGCCACGCCCCGCCGGGCGAGCTCGGCCTGCAACAGCCGCAGCACCGCATAAGCTCCGCCCAGCGCCTTGAAACTGCCCAGGCCGAAGCGCCCAGCCTCATCCTTGTAGTGCAGGCTGGCCAGCCGGGCGGCGGCGGCCACCTCCGGCAGCGGCAGCAGCGGCGTCGGGCGATAACCGGCCCAGCCGGCGATCTCCAGCCGCGCCCGCTGATAGGCCGCCTCCGGCAGCACCGCGACGCCCGGTACGCCATGCCGGCGGTTGAGGATCAGGCGGCAGGGCCGGCGCGGGATCGACATTGGCGGACCATGGGCGGTTGCGCCGCGGCTGCCAAGGCGCGACATGGGGAGCAGTAAGGCGGAGGGGCACGATGCGGATCACCATCCTGGGCGGGGGCGGATTCCTTGGCCGCAAGCTGGCGGTGCGGCTGGCGGCCGATGGCACGCTGGGCGGGCGGCCGATCACCGAGCTGACGCTGTTCGACCTCGCGGCCCCGACAGCGCCGGCCGCCCCCTTCCCCATCCGCTGCCTCGGCGGCGATGTCGCCGATCCCGCGACGGTGCGCCAGGCGATCCCGCCGGGGACGGAGGTGGTGGTGCATCTGGCCGCCGTCGTCTCCGCCCAGGCGGAGGCGGATTACGATCTCGGGATGCGGGTGAACCTGCAAGGCACGCTGGCGGTGCTGGAAGCCTGCCGCGCGCTGGCGGCCAGCGGCGCGCCCCCGCCACGGGTGATCTTCACCTCCTCCGTCGCCAGCTTCGGCGGCGGGCAGGACGCCAATCTGCCGGACGATGCCCGGCAGCTGCCCGGCAACAGCTACGGCGCCGAGAAAGCGGTGGCGGAGCTGCTGCTGCAGGATGCCTCCCGCAAGGGCTTTCTCGATGCCGTGAGCATCCGTCTGCCGACGGTAATCATCCGCCCCGGCCGGCCGAATAAGGCGGCGTCGAGCTTCGTCTCGGGCATTCTGCGCGAGCCGCTGCTGGGCCTGGAGACCGAGCTGCCGGTGCCGGAGGATTTTTCCGTCTGGGTCTGCTCACCGCGCCAGGCCGTGGCGTGGTTCCTGCACGCCATGACGATGGACACGGCGCCGCTAGGGCTCGATCGCGGCATCAACCCGCCGGGGCTGTCGGTGACGGTCCAGGCGATGCTGGATGGGCTGGCGCGGGCGGCGGGGCCGGCGGCGCGGGCACTGGTCCGCGCGTCGCCCGACCCCGCGGTCGCCGCCATTGTCGGCGGCTGGCCCGCCAGCTTCACCGCCGAACGCGGGCGCCGGCTGGGCTTTACCGAACAGCCGGGGATCGACGCCATCATCGCCGCCTTCCTGGCCGACGATCTT